>Ga0335072_10000440_pt1 | contig 82677 bp, 74 predicted proteins | sample Lox_Sample_21_FD_206725 | JGI IMG/M metagenome (GOLD analysis project Ga0335072, IMG submission 206725) | Soil microbial communities from Loxahatchee National Wildlife Refuge, Florida, United States - Lox_Sample_2.1 | ecosystem: Environmental > Terrestrial > Soil > Wetlands | place: USA... | reverse complement strand
CTGCGTCCGACCATCCGCGCAAGACAGTCATCTTCCTCTTCTAATACGACGCCGCACATCTCCCCGAGCGCATTACACATAAGTGTTGCAGGCTGTTGTTCTTGACCTGGTACAATGCCGCCATCTGCTGAGAACCCCAATGTGACGACGTCACATTGGCGAGTGCCGTCGCGTGTCGTATAGCGCGATGACATTGAAAACGCATTACGGAATAATTGGCCGCCTCGGAAATGTGAAGCGTCGATCGTGAGCGTATATGTCCAAAAGTGCAAGCAGTTTATCGACCTGACGCTATAGAAGTGACCAGGCAATCCCGTGCGTAATGTCTGCAGAGATGGCGTTCGGAAAAGGGGCCAGGTGGGCAAGTCCCACTGTCTCCCTCGACATACACAGCTGAGAGTGGAAACTGGTGATGATGATGCGTCGCCAGCGGGTTGTCGGGATTGTATGTCAAGAGTGGAAAAAGGCCAGAAAGCAAGGTTAGAAAGTTCGCTGATAATGATGCTAGATGATGTGTGACGGGACGTGTATGAATTGCGTCGCCTTTCAGCAGCTTGCACAAATTCTATTGCTGAAGGCAGTCGATGGAAAGGGGCAACGTTGATTATATGTGAGTGCCCTAGAAAAATGTCATCAATATCCGATAGAAGTCTTCGATAAAGTTGCCGATCTTCCTCTAGGGCCCTTCGAAGAGAGCTATCCTCATATAGGAGTCTTTGAAGGGGGCTATCCTCGTCTAGGAGTATCCGAAGATACTCCAGATCAACCTCTATAAATCTCGAAGACCAGCGATCATCTAAGAGTCTTCGAAGACATTCCAGATCAACCTGTGTAAGTCTCGAAGAGAAGCGATTATCATCTAGGAGTCTTCGAAGACATTCCGGATCAACCTCTATAAATCTAGAAGAGGAGCGATCATCATATAGGAGTCTTCGAAGACGTTTCTGATCATCCTCTAGAAGTCTTTCTAGGAGTTGTCCACATGTATGTTGCTCGAGTTGGTGTATGTGCTGTACAAGATTCGACTCCATGCACCGAATTAAATTGAATCCAAACTGAACAAAATCCATCAAAAAATGTTCGTACCCTATTCCAAGATGGTCTTCTTCACACTGGTGAAATGAACGATCATGCCGTCGCAATATACTTTTGGTAAGTCCGTCTTTTGTGATGACAAAAAAAGGAGGCACAGCTGTTTGGATTTGATACGGCACCATATCTCTTACAGTATATTCATCAAGCTGTGGCAATCTGTATTGAACTCGCCCGCACCAGGCTGCCCAGGACCAGGTGGGTATGTGATGATTGGAGTCGTCCTGATTAATTGAATATCCACGGAGCTGAATTCGCGACTGTGGCGACCAAAGGAGTGCCTCGTCAAGATAAGTGCTTGGAAGTCCCTCCACAAACTCCGTATCCATCACGTTTTGGAGGACATTAGATATCCCATCGAAGGCGTTTAAAATGTCCCATTTATTGGTCAGATTCCGGCTTGTGTAGTCGCGGATCAGTCCAGCGTACAAGCCAAAAGGGTTATCATTTTTCAACAATGCTGTCAGCCCTGAAGGTTGAGAGCACAGTACACGCTCATCTAGTTCACGTGCGTGAGATCCGGTAAGGTCCTCATCCTCTCTGTATGATTTGAGTGCACACTGGAAGTATGCCTGTCGGTCAGTGATAAAGAGGCAGCGTCGAGACAGGAGCCGCTCCTGAAAAGTCCATGCACGAGATTCATAAGTTGATACCAATCTCAAAATATCTAATTCCGGTGCTCGTGATATGAACTTGAGGCAATGGTCTGCGCCCGCGATCGAGTAGATAGGCTTTCGAGAGCCCGGCAATACACCAGGGATCAACTGGTCGCCGTGTTTTCCAGTAAGTGCTATGATCGTAAAGAGCGCGTGGCTGTAAATGACGTCCATCTGCTTAACTTGCTGGCTTTTCTGACTCATATTATCTTGGAAAATGCAGAGCGCATCGCACCACAGATAGCGTATTCCAACGTCTCGCACCAATGCTATGGCATCTCGGAGAACATTTGGTAGTCGTACATTAGGGTTGAGTAGCGCATCTTTCTTCTGCAGCAAGGTCGGTGTTGCCCAGGAATTTTGAGTTATTGTTGCGCCGCCCCAGTCACCCCATACGTAACTTAGTGCAACGTATCTTGAGACCTGGGTTTCATGCACCAATTTGTTTTCAATAACATCAATTAATAGCAAGTTTTCTGCTTTATTGTTGCCTGTCTGGAGCTCGTGGCCGTCACATTTGACTCTGTGGGTGCTTTCGCATTCATGCAGCCACGAGCGGATCTTCTGCGTATCAAGTGTGCAGGTCTGTTTGGCTCGTTTAAACAGGGCGCTCATGTTGAGATCATGTATGGCCGATGGTTTGTCTAGAATCCCATCAAGCGTACCAGGTGGAATCTCTATTCGGATCCAAGCTCTTACTGCAGTCGCCGCTACATCGCCACAGAAGAGAGCGAACATTTCTCCATCGCCATATCGTGGATTCAGGATGCATTGTGCATGCCAATCAGCTACGTTCGTATGACCTTCGCCAACACTGCTAGCAACAGTCTGGGAAATGACACTGCAAAGCATACAGTTCTGTCGCGATGCCAGCGTCTTAAGTGCCCCTAAAAACACAATGTCGTCGCCAATCTGGCCCTGGTCCAATTTGATTCGAATCTTTGAGCAATTATCACAAAGGCTGCAAAGCCCTCTGTTAGGCTTCTTGCTATGCTTTGAGACGATACGCGACAATTTTCGAAGAGAAACAGATTTGGGGGCCATCTTCGTCGCTCTATCAGGAATATCGGCTAAGAACATCAAAAGAGTCCATTTTGAGAGATATTTGAGAGAACAACAGCAGGATACTAGGTGGCCGAGTTCAAGACGAGATCCTAGCTAAGTAGGTAGTAGGAAATTATGTTTTTTTTTTTTTTTCAACAAAGGTGATTTTGAGTCTGAGCACGTACGAGACGATACGGAGTTGAGTATACTGGTGATGTGCCCGCGATTCATGCACAGCCACGCTTGCTGCCTACATACATGTAGGTTACGGAGTACGATACATGTACATGTACGATACGCATTAATTTAAGAAGCGCTGCTGAGCAACCAGTGCCTCTGAATAACTTATCTAGATGACGCAATTGAGTCCCTGCAGGCATATGAGGGGAAGATGGTAGTCCGAAAAGGGATATAGGGATGAACTCCACCTTGTGGATGATATAATATCCGCTACTTTTCACAAGATCAACCCCAATTTAAGTCAATCCATCGGAGGAAACCCAATCTTAAAATCGCGCCTCAACCCCAAAAGAGCTCGGAAACGCAGCGGAGCGGCATCCAAAATGCCCAAACTGTTCATGTAGGCCTCGCACCCGTCCGCACCGCCGCACTCTAACCGGCCGCAGAACCGGCGCAACCGGCTTCATCGGCGGCGACGCGCTGCACGCGATCGCGGCCGCCCACCCGGACTTCGCGCTCTCGTGCCTGGTGCGCAGCAGCGCCAAGGGCGCGCGCGTGGCCGCGGCGTTCCCGCGCGCCCGCCTCGTCTACGGCGACCTCGACGACACGCCGCTGCTGCGCGCCGAGGCCGCCGCCGCCGACGTCGTCTGCCACTTCGCCGACTGCGATCACGAGGCCGCCGCCGTCGCGCTGGTTGCGGGGCTGGTGGCGCGGGAGCGCGAGGGCCCGGGGTTCCTCGTCCACACGTCTGGGACGGGCATCCTGACGGTGGAGGATGTGCTGGCGGGGAGATGTGGTGCGGAGTGGAGCACTGTGTATGATGATTGGGAGGGCATCGGCACGGTCACGAGCTTGCCGGACGCGGCGTGGCATCGCAAGGTCGATAAGATTGTGCTGGGCGCGGCGGCGGAGGGAAACGTGAAAACGGCGATTGTGTGCCCGCCTACGATCTATGGAGTTGGTCGCGGTCCCGACAAGACCGAGAGCGATCAGTGGCCAAGCATGGCGGAGGCGGCGCTCCAGAGGGGAAAGGGTTTTTGCGTGGGTGAGGGAAAGAATAGGTGGACTCACGTGCATGTCCACGACTTGAGCGATCTGTTTCTCAAGCTTATCGATGCAGCGGTGAGGCAAGGTGGTGATGCGACGTGGAACGACAAGGGCTACTACTTTTCTGAGAGTGGAGAGTACGTTTGGGAAGACATGGCAAAGAAAATTGCCGCCGAACTGAAGAAGCAGGGCTTCATTAAGACGGATGAGATAGACCATCTGTCGAAAGAAGAGGCTGACGAGCTCACTCCACACGGCAGCGCAAAATGGGGTATGAACTCTCGTTGTAAAGCTATCAGAGGTAACAAACTGCTAGGCTGGAAACCAACTTCTCCTAGTCCCGTAGAGGAGTTGCCAGGCATGGTCCAGATTGCGGCAGAGAAGCTTGGTCTAGTCAAGGGACATGCTGCTATTGCGGCTGGAGAGGTGTAGAGAACGAGTTCTGAGAGGATCAACAGGACAAAATGCTCTCACAGAAAAGCTTAAGAATCTGGGCACGCTTACACTTTTAAATTCCATAACTTTCTTTACTCAAATACCTTTTATTAATCATACAAGCGACACTCCATGAGTAGGGTATACCATCTTGTACAAACCAAAAAACACGCTGACCGTTAGTCGTGTCACCGTGTGAATAGTCTCCCTATATAATTTGGAATAGCAATGGCCGGCCTGCGACGGTGTGAAATACCAAACTAAAAACTAATCAATACCATTGAGTGATGCCTCCAAAAGTCGAGCTGTATGGTCCTGGTGCGCCGTCCGTCTCTTGCGGTTGATCAACTTCCATACCGAACTCCTGCACCAAGTTGTCCCAATTTTCCCAGTCAACGCTCCCGGTCGTTACCATTAACGGACTCGCTTGAGATGGGTCAGTGGCACCATAGCTGTTCCAATCGAATGACCCGTTCGGGGAGAGAGTAAAGCCTTCAGATCCGTTAGATGTCGCCATTGAGGTCTGGAAATTGTTGGGCACTGTTGTTGAAATCTGACCCAGATTTACAGACGGATTGAAAGGATCAATCCATGCGTTGGAGAAACCATTGGTTTGGTCACCATTGAAGACATCTGATGGATATAGTCGGTCAACTCCCAAGTCGACGCTCATGATAGGGTCGATTGGATCGAGGCGTTGAGATTCAGCTTGCGCTTGCAATTGGATCGAGGCGTTTTGGCGTTCGATCTCAAGCTCTTTATTAAGCTCTTTATCTCGTTCGGCTTTGGCGATTGCCATCAGTTTCTTCAGTGGCTTCCACAGATGACTCTTAAGTTTGTTGGTCGCAAGGTCATCTGCCCACTTCCGATGGGTAACGAATTCAATAGCACGCCAAGCTCGATCCACCTCCGGACCTTTGGTTCGTACTCGCAGCTCCAAGAGCAAAAAGGCAATGGCATGCCATTGGACATAGGTACGGAACAACCATCCCCATCTTCTTGTCTTTTCTTCAGTTTCAAGCAGTAGAGAGTACTCGATATTCTCTAGCGAAGTCTCGAACAATTTGTCCTTGGTTTCTTGTGGCAAGCTCTTACCACCATCTTGACGCTGAAATGGGTGGTAGATAATCAGCCACATCTTTGACATGATGAGGCGCGAGACGGTAGCGATGACCTGAAGAGGAGTTAGAGGATATGACACGTCGAAATGCTTGGGATTAAAGCTTACCCAATACAGCGGAACGGACATGTCAGTGTTCTTCAGATAACGTTCTTCGAGTCTAGAATGGCATTCTCTTATCCACTCTTCCTTTTTCTCTATGGGCGCTTCCGAAAAGAATCGGCTGCATTTCTTCGGACCGGGAGGCACGTATTGTATCCTCCTCAGAACGCCCGTGATTTCAAACCGGATTAGCCCAAATGTCATCTCGGTACACCCAATCCTGGCTTCTGGAAGTTCCTTCATACCCGGGAATAGGTCAGTATCGTTGACGTTCAGCGGCATCTGCGTGTCGAAGGCGTGATCATTGATGGTCGGATCGCAGCCATGGTCCTCGCTGGCTCTTGAGTCGAGTATGCATATTTGCCACCACAAACGACGTCGCATTTCGATGTCGAAAGGCGGAAGGTCGAAATGGCTACCATCGCGATGGATGCCAAGTGTCTGTGCCATGCGAACGACGAGACCAGTTAGAGTCCAGATGACTCGCGCATCGTCGTTTCTGCGAAGGCAAATTAAGAATATGACGAAGGCTTGGAGAACAATGTATTCGTCGCTTTGCAAGAAATCGGCACGAGCAAGCGATTGCTCCACACCGAAACGATATCTTGCTAGAAGGTCGTTCTTGTCCTCTCCAAACAATTGCCTCGTTTCTTCAGGCCACATGCTCGTCACTGCGCCGTAATAAATGGCGAAGAGCAAAGCTTCTAGGCCTCTGGGTATCTTCTCCAAGTGGTCCTTTGCATCCAGAATCGTAGGTTCAATGGTTGGTACATGAACGATTTTGGCGAGGGGGTCGACGTTTTCTTTGTATACTTTCCAATATTTGGGTAAATGATCTGCCGGTGGGTGTAGCGATAGCATGTCCACATTTTGTGAACTGAGTCCGAAAATGAAACCTTGGTGGTTGGCCGAAGTGTGCGACGTAACAGGTGATGGATAATCTGGGTCGTCATCTTCGTCTTCTTCATCATTCAAGATTCCCTTGATATCTTCGACCTACGATTCTGTTAGTGAAATGTAACATAGTGGATCCAGGAACCTAATTACCTCTGTACTCAAGTTTGCCCAAAAGCTTGGGTTGATGTAACGACTTCTGCCCTCATCCACAACCAATCGCCCAAACCTGCTTTCAAGTCCCGTAGACGACGTATTTTCTCCTTTGCCCTCTTTCTCCCACCGCGCCTTTTTGAGTTCTCTTATTTCCATACATGCTTTCTTTATTTTCTCGTCATGGGTCAACTCACTATCCTTCTTCTCTTCGTCTTTGACTTCGACCGGGCTTGCGGCATCTGACGACTTCTCTGGTGACTGGCCATCCTGCTGAAAGCCAGACTGCGAACCCAAACTCCTGACCACTCCTTCGAGTCTCTTCAATCGTTCAATGAGCTCCGAGTCTTGGGGTTTCCGGGGTTTACGTGGAGCGCGGCCGGGCGAAGGGAAAATGCAGTCGATGTGAGCCTTGACGCAATTGGCGCATGGCTGCTTTTTGTCGCACTTGACCTTTCTTCTCCGACAGGTAATGCAGGATCTGGGATTGAGGCTGGGATTGCTGTTGTTAGGAGAGGAAGATGACTTTTGGACGCGATTCTCCGCGCTATTGGCGTTGTGTAATACGTCGTCTGGCATAGTAACAACAACGTCAGTGGATCGTTCTCCCACTCCGTCTCAATGGCTCAAGGTTTGGAGAGATGAAGCGTAGAAGAGTTGAAGGATGTAGGGGAGAGGAGTGCAGTGAGAAACGGTTGGAATGAATCTCAAGGCAGCAAAGCCTGGGATGGGTAATGTGTCGTCAATCCCTTCCGTCTCGTATCCCAACTAAGGCTAGATGCAGAATAGAATAGGAAGAATGCTACTCGGTGAATTGGGTGGGTTGGCCGGAGATAGGGTTGTCGGCGATGATGCGGCGCCGAAGGGTTGGGCTGAATCCCACGTTATGTTAAACGGTGGGGTGTGCGCGGTGCAGAAGGAAGGAAGGTTATTACATGTATTTAGTTTACCGTGCCTTGAGGCACATAGAACGTAGGTGGCGAGATTGAGCTGCGAAGGCAACTCTGTGAAAGGTTTGAACCCTTCAGCGTCCAGGACGTTTTGGAAGGATGGTGACATAGTTTCGGCGACTATCAACCGCCGGTCATCCTCCATCTGGCTTAATAATTCGCGGCAGGAATCATTCCGACTGAGCATCCAACCAACCACTGGCCGCGGTCGAGAACATATGAGGAGTAAAGTGTGGATTCGTCAGCAGCTTACTCCAACTTCAGCCTCCGCTACTACGATGTACATCACACTAATGTCCGTCCCTGAGATGGTGTTGTTAGACTGATTTAAAGAAAGGTAATGCACGACAGTAGAACTAGAATGATAAAACGAATGTGGAAGAAGAAGAGCAGCAAGCGCTCTGATGGAAGCTCGAGTGACTTGGAGAAATGGAAAGATTGTACAGATGCACTTATGACAGTGGAGGAGTTGCCTAACTGGGATGGCCTCCTATCCTTGGACTGCACTCCATTCGGAGAGCTTAAAATGTTGATAACATACTTCAAGAAACAGCTAGGCACATTTCCTGCAATTGCAGAATATGTTAGGTCCGTCATTTGTTTTTGTGCTTGATAAATGTACCTTACTCAAACGATTCCAGGGACCGAATTGAGGCTCCAACGTTCGAGTACTCTCTCAACTTCCGATCAAACAGCATACGTCTCCTCAGATTTGACCTACACACTCCATATCTTCCAGCGCCAAATCAAAATTGCCTCCTTATTGAACTTTGTATGAAGCATTTTCCATCTGGATTGCCAAAATCTGCGTCGCAATACGCCTCCTCCACCCGCTTTGCTTTCGATTACGGAGGGGTATCATCGAAGAGTCTCGCCGAACTGAAGTAAAGCCACCATTTACGCCCTCTTGCAAGGAAAGTCATGTGAACCAGTAGCAGAAATATACAGGATGCAGAGGCGCTCCCCCCTGGTCACAAAGCCGTGCTTCGCCCCATCATTATTTTCAGCTGGCCTTTTTGGGATTACTCTCTGCCATATTTTAACGTTTATAGCACGCAACCATAAAATTAATAGAACCACACCAACTGGATGCATCTCCTTTTAGCCTGACGGCCTCCCGGAACGACAAGGGCTTGGCCCCAGCGCATGCCTACGATCAGCCTGGAGCCGCCACCAGGGCCTTTGGACCACTTTGGCATGAAAGAGGGAGGGGAAACCTACCCCACGGGTTGCCATGTTTATATCGCGCAAATTGGATAACCTTAGAGGTTGGATAGAGGGCCCGATTGGATGTTGGATAACTGCCATTTGTAATATCAGCCTTACCGCGAATCAGGCTGTGCCAAATTCAAGGCCAGGCAAGCCCTACTCTGGTATACATAGACGGAAGATTCCCTATATGAAGGCTAACTTCTAGATTCTTACATCTGATGATCTTAGTGGTCTGGCTAGTGAAATTGTTACTATTGCGTTCCTTTACGGCAACCAATACATCTCTTTTAAACTGCTTGTCCGTAACCGTTACAATCAGTTCTTCAACTCCATCCATTTTCTCTTTCTATTTCATATGATAATCTTCATTCATCGTCATGGACAATCTATCCGCCAGCAATCGAGGATTCCCAACAGCTCGAACATCCCATGGCGTGAACCCTTTCACAGGCGCCTCTCTCTCCACTCCTAGCGCGACCTCAGCCTTACTTACAGATACAGCAATTACGACTCCCAACTCCTCGCCCTTAGATCTACCCATCGATTCTCTTGTAGATGGCCTCGACGACCAAAAGCTCCCGTTCCTCAACGAGGTTCAACTTCGAGTCAGCTCTCACATTCGATCTACCAGCCGCCGAGACATCCTTTCGGTAATCGAAAAGGACGGCATCAGCACCGGCAAAGACTGGAAGCATGAGCCCGGAATCGACAGCTACATCAAAGTCTTCGGATGTTTTGTCGCTAAAAAGGATTATCATGGACACAAGCTTGACTCTGCATTGTCTGAGCCTGTGGCTAAGATAGTCAGTGATTGCTACGCAGCCTTCATTACCAGTCGACAATCTGAAATTGCCGAGTTTTTCTTGAAACAAATCGTTGATAATCACGTTCTGAGGACGACTATTCTGGAGTTTGTGGCAGAGGAAATTTTGCAGAAAGGCCTAATTACGAAGGGCAGATCTCACCTTGTTGCTGTTCTATCGCATTCGCTTACGGCTCATGCATCTCACACACATATCGGTCTGGCTGTCCAGCATGGCGTACTTGTAGCTACACATCATGTGGCGACCGTGGTGGGTGGTACAGCCGGGACAGCTGCCGGGACGCTCCTTGCCGCGCTGGTTATCAAAGCGGTGGCATCACATATGGGAGCTACCATGGCGGAGACGGTACAACACGGCGCTCTTCACACCCTCGCGATGTCTTTGAGCCACAAGATCGGGATGGCTGCTTGCGCGGGATTGGCTGTGAATTTCCTCGCGGCACATGTCGGCTCGGCGGGTGCTGCTGCAGTAGCTCATGCGCTAGTCGCCCCGGTTGCGGCGGGCGTTTTGTTTTACAAACTGAAGACGCTACCAACGTCGATGGGGAAGAAAGTAGGCGAGGGCGTGAAGGAAGAACTAGCTGGGGAGTTTCGGTCGATGACGAGCTCAGTCTTGAGCGGTCTTGCAAAGGAGGTGTTTAATGTCAAGGCCTTAGGTAAAGCAATTCTAAATGAGATCATCGGTATGGAGAATTGGCAGAGTTTGTTTGATGGGAATGTGATGGGTATCTCAAATACTCCGAACTTGGCTACTGATATGGCTCAGGTTGTTCAAGGCCTGAATGATATCCGTCATGCTGTTTTGGATCAAGAATTTCCGGAGGTTGCAATTGCACTTTCCAGCTTCAACTCAGCAGTGGCAGGCGACCTGAGTTTTCACAAGGGCGATATTATTACGATCATTGAAAAAGGTGATTCGGAATGGTGGACAGGGGAAGCTGACAAGAGTATGGGCATATTTCCAAAGACCTTCGTTAAAATTATCGAATAGCAGATATACAGAAGGGTGAAATTTAAGTTTTCAAAGGTAAATTCCATTCGTACCCACTTCGAGCTTGTCAGATTCTGTTAGCCAGCATGGTAGGGTTCCAACTTTACATCCATGTGCGGATCAGCTATTAAATGAGTGGACGACTCGCTTGCATGGGCGGGACGACCTCGATGGAGGTGCAATATGAGCATCCCACTCAATAAGAGCCCACGTTGCTCTTCACTTTTATAAGATTAGCACTATGCTTCTTGGCTTCCTCCAACCTGCTTTTACACTTATGGTCATTGTACGTATAGATGAAGAATGGAGATCCACCGTTGTTGCCAAAGCCCACTTCTGGATCTCTGAAGGTAAACTCCGGTCGAGATGCATATTGTAGCCACTCTGCCATCGTTCCCAATCGTCTTCGAACCTCCCTCTACAAGACTTCCTACGATGTATAGCCACCAGGCCTTCATGAGTACTGTTGTTGATGCGAGGGTGATGAAAATGGTCCATAGCCTCATTGTGGTAGATAGATGGGTCGGATTCCCAGTGAAATGCTTTTCGATCCGTGATTACGCGTACGGGTTCCCGCCAATTCTGGTGTGTCGGACTCGCAAGTTATCTCCCATCTCTCGCTCCATGCAGTCTATTGTAGACACCAGTCGGGCTGCAAATAGCTACCGCGAAGCTTGCAATACTAGCCGAAAAGCTGCTGTACATACTCCCTCAGCCTAGTAGAAGAACCTAGCGACAAACGAAGTACCCTCCATACATCCTTACAACACAGCGGAAACTCTCTCAGCCCTATCTCCTCTTGGCAGGAAGGACACGCTGCTTAGGAAACTCCAACGGCAGCTTGAGCCTAGCAACAGTCCTGCCCTTGGCTTCCGCCTTCGCGACGCCGAAGCGCCCCCTGTCCTTCTCGCCGAGCGGCACGACGCGGCAGCCTAGCTCGCGGAAGTACTTGGCGACGGCGCGGTCGTCGAGGCGCAGGTCCTCGCGCAGGTCGTGGGTGTCGGTGGCGAAGCCGTCCACCGCCAGCGCCAGTGCCGCCGCGTGCGTCATCAACCGGTCGACGTGCCACTTGCTGAGCGCCGCGCCCGCCGGCGCGAACTTGCGCTTCAGCGACTCCAGCAGCCCTGCTGGGAACCCTGCGAACTGCGCTTTGAGCTTGTCGCGCGGCGGGAGCCTGGCCCCGCTGGTTTTGGTGCGTGGCAGGGCGTTGGCGAACGTGATCAGCGCGAGTAGGTACTTCAGTGCTTTGAGTTTGGTCTTGGTCTCGTGGCTGTCCACTGCCGCAATGCTTGCTACGCGGTTTGCCACGAAGCGGCTCGGTGTGGTAATCGCTTCGTTGTTGTGGACTGCAGTGGTCCATTCGTTTACTTGGAGTAAGTTCTGTTCCTCAGGTTCTATCAGGGTGGAGAGCGGGTAGACTTCTGCTGGGGTTGTTGCAGAGAGGTTGGGTTTTGGTCGAGGCTTTGCGTCATCGACGGCCTCTTGCAAGTCTTCTCTAGAGGGAATTCCTGCTGTTGCCATTGATTCAAGGACGGCGGTCGTGCGTGCATCAGGTGGGCCATCATCGGTCCCGTTGCCAGGCTTTCGAGGGGTGATGGCATTCTCAGTCAAATCAGCGATGGCCTTCCTTGCTTTCTTGGTACCAAATTCCATGCCCAGTGACCGACGGAGAGCTGCAAACGTCTGACGTGGGCTTTGGACTTGAGAATCCTCAATTTCCTTTTCTGTTGGTCGAACGGTACTACGTAACACGACTCTGTGAGCTTGAACGAGTTTAAGGTCACGTGTGGCTGGATCGTAGACGCCGATGTAGTGCCTTCGTAGACTATCGGCACTACTCAAACGTTCTTCTACAGCGGTATAGTTAAGTCGTGGGTGTGAAGACGAGTGAAGTAGAAGCTCATAGCTGCTTTCGTGGTGACTGGCCGAGTGATCTTTCTTGTATGGTTTTAATTTAAGATCCGACGGTACTACTAGCCCTGGACTTGAGACTGAGAAATGTCAGTATAATCATAGAGTATTACGATAAGAAGATGGACCGACGAACCTACTACCGGACAAAGTCCATATCGATTCTTCGTATACTTTATGTTCACAATCTGACTGCTACCAGCATCAACCGCCGTCCTTTTCACAGGCTCTTCAGTCCCTTCAGACTCTCGTTTTCGCTTCTTGTCTGACATGATCCTAGCTCTTGTTGCGGTTGTTAAAGGTTAAAGTCCAGCAATTCGATAATGTCAAAGCAAAGTTCAATTTTTTTGAAATGCAGGGTCGATGTCGCAGTTTCAATGATTGGATGTGAGTTATCGTATTACATAAGGCGCCAAGCCATGAGTTGCATGACGTCTCGATCTCGGATTGAGCAGCAAGCAGGAAATCATTTATTAATTAGGCACAGCTGGTCGACTCTCGCCTGCGATTGAGCTTTTCCACCTCTTCCGTATCCATATCTCCACGTTAAATATCTTCTGGGAATCGTCTTTTCTAGCCAATCTCAATTCGCTTTTGCTTTTTCCATCACAAACGCTTCTTGAAGCTCAACTGCTCCTGCCAACGTCATGGCGGCCGCTCCGACTGGCAATACCCAAAGCACCCTGGACGGCGTAATGTCCAGAGGTCAAGCTGCAGTAGATGCTGCATTCCCACCGGAACAGCGATCAGAGCTTATGGCAAAACTGAAAGCTTTCATTACGAAGAATCCAATGCTCTCTGTACGCAACATCCCTTCCCACCGTCTGCTCAAGCTCACAAACTAATAATTACTCTCCAGGCCTTTCTCCTCGCCAACGTCACCCTAACCGGCCTCCCACTCCTCCTCTTCATCGTCTTCTCCATCACAGTCTTCACCTTCTCGCTAGTTGCGGCCCTGTTAATCGCAGTGGTGGCAGCGCTCCTCTTCACGGTCTTCTGCATCGGCGTGGCGCTAGTCATCGTGCTGCCGACGGTCTTCATCACCACCATGGGCGCGTCTTTCTTGTTCCTGTGGGGCCTGGGCGGCTACTACATCCTGCGGTGGTTCAACAGCATATCGCCGGCGGCGCCGGGCGAGGCCCTCGGCGACAAGCTCAACGCGCTGACGGGCGGCCGCCTCGACTTCATCATGGCCGGCGTCAGGGGCCAGGTGCCAGGTGTGGGTGTGCCGATCGGCGCTAAGGAGGAGAAGGGTGCGTCTGAGGAGAAGGAACCGCTGCTTAATGGCAACGAGCGTGGTGGACCGCCGAAGCTCGAGACTAGGAATGCCGACGTGGGAAAGGCGACCGGTGATGTGAAAAGCAAGGCTGGCGGTGCAGCGGCGACGGCAGGTAGACCCACGGCGGTGACGAAAGGCGCAGTGAATGGACTAGCCACTTGATCATATCACGTGTAAGCGAAGGATCGATAGAGGTCTAAGGACGAGCGACGAATGAATGGATGAACACAAGAGCTTTACAAATTGGGTTCGAGGTAGGCGGAATTGGCGTGAACTTGGAGTTTGGTATGCGTATACACAGTCGTTCTTCTATCGCTCGCGGATGGAACGACTAGCATTGGGCGGCGTTATGAACAAACTGAACAGTCTAGCTGGAGCAATACCACAAGATTTGTATGAGTTAGCTGATAATTCATTGGAACTTCATTTTGTCATCGACTATTCAGCCGACCTTGAGCTTGTGTCTTCCCATTCGTCGTTAGCTCCGTGGCATAGTAAGATGCGTACCAAGCACAAGCACAGATGTTGTGTCGGCATATAGAACTAGCCTACCACGTCTCAATTTGAAATAGAAGCATTTTTATCTCGGGATAGGCTGGACTGGATCTATGTTAGCGTTTGAGACAAAGCTTAAGGACTTGACTTTCCATACCTGAATGCCGAGCTTGAAAGTTGGCCTGCCTAGATCACAGGCCAGGCCAAGGAGATTTTATTCGCTATTAGAGCAATATCTCCTTTTTGTGTCGTGTATGCAATGCAATAATGCCGTGTATTCTTGCACAAAGCAATGGCCAAACCTCGAAGGTGCCGCCTTTCTAACATTATTGGCATCATAGACTTGCCTACCACCTCGAATGCTCACTCAACCTCCTCATCCCTCCCATTCTTGTCCTCGCGTCCCGTAGGACTCCTACTCCTATACCTCGTTTTCTCGCCGCCCTTGCGCCCGGCCTTCCTCTCATCCCGCTGATGCTTGTCAGGCGGGGGCCTCACAAACGCAAAATCAACCTCAACCTTCTGGCCAAGCAGCTCCGCACCATTCGCGCCGGCAATCGCGCCACGGGCCTCCTCAAGCGTAGCATACTCGATCAGCGCGTAACCCTGCGACCCATCAGCGTCCCTTTCCTCTCCAACCGCGAGAAAAAACGTACCTTGACATAGCCCGTCCGTCGGTCCAGTGGCATCTGCAGGTTGCGCACGGCGCCCCACTCCCCAAACAGCTCCTGCAGGTCCTCCTCGCCGGCCTCCTCGTGCACGTGCGTCACCGCGATGATCCAGCCCTCGATCGAGCGCACCGCTACGGCGCCGGCTGCCGTGCGCGCTTCTTTGGAAGCGCGCGGTGGCGCCGCGACAGGTGCGTCGATGTCCATTTCCGTTGACATTGTGAGCGCGGTGGAGGTGCGCGATGTTTTGAGGTGCTCGGAGGGAGATGGGGGTGGTGGTGATGGGCTTGGAGCGGCGGTTTGGTGGTGTGCGGGCGGAGGTTTCTTCGCGTTTGGTGGTCGAAGGGATGGAATTCGGACCTGTATTCGTGAAGAAGAGGTAAGAAAACTCTACTAAGTAAATGTGGTGGTTGTGGTTGATTTCTAACTCCAGGCCAGGCGGGAGGATTTCGTGAAGTTCGGCATCACGTGAGTAGCCTCAATTATGCAGGCACCATACAAGCTAATAAACTCTTTGGATCATTGAATTGACAAGGCTCGAGCAATATTTTGGCTGCAGTAGCTTTTGAAAGTAGGTATTGATGTCAAATTATCTACAGACCAAAATTTCCACCCACTTTGCAAATCTACAATCTCGACTTTCCGGATTCGAAACCCAAATACAATGGATCCTTCCTGGACAGACCATACTTGGCAAGGATCTTGGTGGTTCTCTCCTGCTGCTTGGCCAACTTGTTGACAACATGATCGGCTCTCTTGTTCTCTGTCCTACCGAGTTGCAGAAGATGGACTTCATCGGGACCGTCTGTGATTCGAGTTAGCGATCAAAGCGATGAATCATTTAGGAGGAGGGCGTGACATACCAACAATGCGCATGGTTCGACCCGAGGCATACATCTTCGCCAACGGGGTATCCTGGCACACACCAGCACCACCGAATGCCTGCATAGCGCGGTCGATGCTGTTGAGCAGTGTCTGCGGCACGAGCACCTTGGTGATGGCGATTTCCGTCAGTGCAGCCTTAGCGTCAGCGTTGTCGATTGCGATGGCGGCGTTGAGAACTACGAGACGGGCAGCTTCGATCTCAATGCGGGTGGTACCCAGTCTGGCGATCATCAACTCGTGCTTGGACAGCAGGTCGCCGAAGGCCTTCTTTCGTGGGTCGTTGATGCGAGCGATGAAGTGGTCGAGGGCCTTCTCGGCACCACCGATGCTACGCATAGCGTGGTGGATTCGGCCTGGCCCTAGACGGCCTTGGATGATCTCGAAGCCACGGCCGGGTCCCAGGCACATGTGGTCGAGTGGTACACGTACGTTGTTGAAGGTGAGATGACCGTGACCGTGAGGAGCGTCGTCGTAGCCGAAGACTGAGAGCATGCGGTGGATGGTAATACCAGGTGTGTCGGCTGGGACGAAGACAACGCTATGCTTGCGATACTTGTCGGTGGCATTGGGATCTGACTTGCCCATGACAATGTAGATCTGGCAGGTTGTCGAACCGGCGCCCGAAGACCACCACTTGCTACCATTGAGAACCCATTCGTTACCTTCGCGATGGATACGGAGGTCGATGTTGGTAGCATCGCTTCCGGCAACCTCTGGTTCTGTCATCAGGAACGCGCTGCGGATCTTGCCCGCCAACAGTGGATCCAACCATCGTCGCTTCTGTTGCTCTGTGCCGTACTTTGCAAGGACCTCCATGTTACCAGTATCTGGAGCGGCGCAGTTCGTGGCTTCGGAAGAAAGATAACTCTTGCCCAAGATCTCAGCCATCAAGCCATACTCCAGGTTGCTGAATCCCGCACCCTCCTTGAAGTGGTTCTTAGGAAGGAACATATTCCACAGGCCCAATTGCTTGGCCCTCTTCTTAAGATCCTCCAAGACTTGTGGATGTGAGTTGAAGCGCTCCCGGGTCGTATTTCCAATTTGCTGCTCGTAGACGGCATCTGCGGGAAGGCATTCCTCCTCAACGAACTTTTCGAGCTGCACACATACATTAGCGACGACATGACAGAGAGAGAAGCGTGAGCGTTACAAGATCCAGGGTCTTCTTTGCTCTGTCGCTCACGAAGGGAAGTGCTATAGGCGGGATCCGCTGTGAAGCGGGGAGAGTTTGTGCGTGAGGCATGATGTAGGCAATTGCAAAGGTAGGTAGGCAATGGTCACAAAGAATAAAAAAAGGCGATATTATGAAAAAAGCAGAAACCGAGCTCAGTCTGGAGACAGCTCCTTTGTAGTGGCCAGAGAGCTGTGGGGTTAAAGCCGATGGTTTGCGTCTCGAGAAGATTGCCGAGGCAGACCGAATTCAACTCCGGATTGGAATTACTATCAAGTTACCACCAGACAGGAACGGAGCTTGGGCTTCTCGGTGCTCAGTACCCAATGGTACAAGTCTGTCATGGCCAAATCAGGCTATTTTGCTTCGATATTGACGAGCATGGAGATTTTCGGCAATGTTGATGCTCAATTGTTCGGCGTCGCCCGCGCCGCGGGGGAAGTTGTTTTTCCAAGAGCTCGAAACCTGCAGTCTCCGAGGCTATCACTAATGCTTAATCCAGCAATGGTTTGAATATTCTCTATAATATCACGCCAACCGTTCCGTTTCCGGGTGAAATTTTGACATTACGGAAATGCTGGCATCTTATTTGCCAATTGACTCACCCGCAGCGTTATCTTTCGCTACGGTTGTCTCTGGAATAAACACAGCGGCTTAAGCGGCCGAAAAGATATCTCGTACAAGCGGCCGAGTAACAGGAGGAATTTCAATCGAACAATAGCACCTCAAACACACGAGCTCAATCCAAAGAATAATACTGGATGCACCGAATACGATTAGCAATCCCACGGACTTCCAGAAAACGCCGACGTATATGCTGTGCCGCAGATTGTTGACTCCAACGCTTCCATGCTCCATCATGCTGTCCATGCTCCCACCCCTTTTTCGTCCCAAGCAATGCAGCACCCACAAGAGCGGATCCGAATGAAAAGGTAAACAGGTACAAAAGTGGGGGAATCGGTATAACAAGCCAAAAGCTAAATCAAAATGAAATCAAAGTCTACCTGGCCTCCACTGCGACGCCTTGTGGCACGTGCTTTTGGCCTTCGCCACGAGTCGGAGTGACGTTGATGGGATATGGACCATAGTCACCAACTGGAGGATGTGCTGGTGTAGTTCCTCTGTCGTCTGTGTTTGGCCTTGAAGCTCCGACACTAGTGTCGAGGCTGATATGAGGATCTGGAATCTGGAAGTCAAGCTGCGGCGTCGTCAGCATGCGCACTGGCAGAAGTATTGAGAAAGGGAAAGTAACATACCGTCATGTAAGCTGTCCTACGCAAAGGGATGATCTTGACGCCTTCCTGGGCGCCGACGTCGCGATTCCACCGCTCGATCCACGCCTCCAGCTTGCCGAGCCTGCTCTTGACGCCGGCCAAGCCCACGTCATCCCAAAGCCAGAGCGTAGCGACACCCATGGCGGCGTCTAGCCACGCGCGCGCCGACCATGGCGTGAGCGCCGCGATGACCTCGTTGTTAACGTGCTGCACCACGCGCCGGAACTCATCCTCGCTGACCAGCGGATCCAGCACCTCCGGATACAGGTTCGCGAACGTCGGCGCCAAGTCGCCCACTTGCATCCAGTCTCTTCGCACGCGGATGATCCGCGTCTCGGTGTATTCGGGCGACGATAGAGGGACGTGTGGGTTCATGTGCGGGAAGCACGGGTGCGACGGACCCCACGGAAACTCATCTTCGCCAGTGTCTTCGGGCGCTGTGTCGGGACGGCCCAGGTCAGCGCTTGGTGTTACATCGACGGCGCTGGCCGGAACGGTGGGTGTGCGTGGAGTTGCTGGTAGGGATGCGCGAGATGTGCTATGTTTCAAGCGTTGTGGTGTTTTTGCTGCTTCGAGGTCGCGTGCGGGATCCTGCGAGAGGAAGGCCAACGGTGGCTGTTCGGTCGTGGAGCCGACATGGCCATTCTCCCGCTCGATATCTGCAGTGGGCATTGGTGCTTCGAGTGCTGCGCGGGCTCTCGCTCGTTCTTCTGCTGCGCGTGATGACTCCGCTTGCACCGGCGACTCTTCTCTCTGCTGTGACTGAGCTTGGCCCTTATAATGTCCTGATCTCCTGTCTCCTGGAAGTCCGATGCTAGCACCGTCGCTGTAGTTACCAGAGCTGCGTTCGGCTTGCAGCGAGCTCGGCGCCTTCAGACTTTGTCGGCTGCGGCGTTGCTCGGGTAGCGTGAGCAGTGGATACTCGTCACGGCCTTGTTCAGCGGTGATGGGTCGTTTTCCACCTGCTGCAATGTCCGGATGATCGACAGGAACGTTAGGAACCGCTAGTGACCGGGGAGAGAAATTCTGCGGATTCCAGAGGCGCGAAGCAGGAGCGCGAGGAGTCGTCGGACGATTTCGCGGTCGCTGTTCTTGTCGTTGCTGCTGCTGTTGAAAGAAGGAGAATGCAAATGGTGAGAGATTTGCGACGCGGTTAGTAAGGGACTCTCTCAGACGGAGGGCGGGTGACGTTGGTAAGGGGTTCGGTTGCGAAGGAGTGGACGGACCAGCAATTGGCCGACTCGACTGTTGCTGTTGCTGCTGGTGTTGATGCTGCGGCGCAGTTTGGGAGGTTTGAATGGGCGTCGAGGATGACTGATGAGGGTATCGAGCCGCCGTTTTGCTGTTATTTGGCAATTATGCAGCGGTGGTGGTTTGGTGGTGGAAGAGCTGCAGAAGCGCCGGATGTGCAAGGAGGTGCGAGCGTAAGTCGGCGTATCGGCGCTGTGGTTGGGCTCTGACAGCAGCAACCGCCCAAAAGGACGCAGCGGCTGCGGCATTCAGCAGGCGGTACCAAAATGCAATCAGCACTCAGATTTGCCCTGCGTGGTCTCCGGTTTGGTCGTACTATTGCAAGTGACGCGGCGCTGGTGTAGACAAGTCAAACGGGCTCCGAAGAAGAAAGCAGTCATCCAACGACTGGTCGCTCCGCACTCGATTGGGTGATGCTGGCTGCTGGTTTCCTGACGAGGCCGTATCTCATCGTCCCAGTGACAGCTTGAACTCGACGGAAATGCTCAGCTGACTCTCGAGGGCATATACACCAGATAATAAGTACAGCCGGGTCCGGACATCATTCAATGGATAATTAAATAATCGGGCTGCTGTTCCGAGCGGAGAGACGCGGCCACGCCCCAGTAGCGACCTTCTATCACCCCCCCTTGATGTCTGTTTTCGTTCAAGCAAGAGAGTCCTGACACACTTGTGGCGCTGATCACGGTTCGCAAGGCACATGGCAATCATTTCGCCTCAGCTTGCCAACGAGAACGAAATTGCGCCGTTTGCAACCCGATCAACGGCCAACAGCGACGTCGTCGATAGGTCGGTGCCAGCCAGGAACAGGCGGCGGTAGACAGGCCTTGGTCGCTTGGGAAAACCGGTGCCGTACTTTGCGCATGGGAGAGTGGACTGATTGACGACGACCCACGAGAAAAACCTGGCACGATGGCTGGATGCAGGCAAGTGTGGGAGAAAATACAACGATGGCTCCGAGGGCGTTAATCCAAGTCCTCAGCTTCGGGTCGACAAGGCTACACTAAGAGCGCGCCGTCGCTGGATCTTGCAGCAACCACGATAAAAACAACGGCGACGCAGCTATTGAAACTTGAAACCCTATCGCGCCATCAACGTCACGCCCACCAGTATTTACGAGCGACATCGTAAGAAAGAAAGGCAGCAAAAAGTTTAAAGGGCCTGACTCGTCTGTCTTTCAGTGCGTAGACCTGCGGCACCCCGGCTGTTCCGGCCACTTGCTCCGAGACGCTTTGTTCCCAGTCCATGCTCATAATTGACCTTCGGATACAAGGTCGGCGAGCGTCGGGGCCTCTCAGCGACCACTGTACCGCTCGTCCAAATCATCCAATACATACGCAGAATCATCGAGCAAAGCGGAATATCCAAACCGTAGCAAGCGTCCCACCAGCTTCGTTCACCGCTTCCAGCCTTAACATGTTCGCTTTGAGTCCGTCTATGATATTATTATTGCCCGTGCCTATCCACACACCGGTCGAAGCACCGGGTATGCCAGCTACACACTATATTACCAATAATTCCTTTTGTTCATCGATGATCCCTCTTTCCCAGGTAAATGCAAGCAAAACATGACTCTAACCGTTTGAAAATCCGTCAATGCTCCAGCAAGCGTGCAGCAATAAAACGCACTCGGGGCCTGCGCAACTACGTAGTCCCAGCCGACTCATGCCGCGAAGAAACCCTTCTGCGAACGGCGCCGGCAAAGCTTAAAAGCACATAGTATAGTCTGTCGTAAACACCCGCGCCGCAAAAGTCATGTCATCGTTCCCACCGCGCCGGCCGCCCCCGCCCATCCCACCGCCATCCTAGCCGTCCTTCGGCACGCTGGCTTCCATCCTGCGCAGCAGCTCATTGTGCCTGCTGAGCATCGCGCCGCTGCGCATACTGCGGTCGAACGCGTCGTCGCGGCTGCGCTTCTCCATCTGCGCGAACTGGCGCAGCGCCTCGGAGCGGCGCTTGGACTCGATCATCACGGCGCGCCGGCCCTCGTCCGCCGCCGCCGCCCGCCCCCGACCCTGCTCGCGGCTCAGCGACGCCCGCCACTGCTGCGCGTTCGAGTCCCGCTTCGCCGCGTCGAAGTTCGAGAGGGTCCGCTGGATCCGCGGCCCCGCTGCCGCATCGCCCGCGCCCGCGCCCATTGCTGAGTCTCGCGCCGCCACGTGCAGCGGCGCGGGCCACGCGCCGGCGACGGAGTCGGCGGAGGAGTTGCGCGACGGCAAGCGGGCCTTGCGGGCGGCGAGAGGGATGTCGTCGGGGTCGGGCTCGGCGGGGTCTCCAGCGGCAGTGGCAGCGGCGTAGCGCACCGAGGCGGAGTCGTCAGGCGTAACGGGCAGCGCGACGGGGTCGGCGGCGCGCAGGTCCGGTGTCGACGTGAAGGCGTAGGTCGGCACGCTGCTGCCGCCGCCGCCGAGGCTCGCGCCCGAGAGCCGCGCCCGCAGCTTGCTGCTGCGCTTGTCCAGCAGCGTATCGCTGGGCAGCGGCGTGAGCACGTCGGTGCCTTGGCGCCGGTGGCCCAGCGCTGCGCCGTCGCTTGGCCCGTCTGATGGGATGGTGCTGAGGACTGGCGTGGAGGAGTTGCGGGAGTCGCGGAGCGGGTTGCGCGCCTGGAAGGAGGCCCCTCGGATAATGTTGGGAGCCGAGCTGTTTCGGGATGTGTACAGTTGTTCGGGCGCTGCTTGTGTTGCTTGTGGAAGGTTGGCGCTGGATTGGCGTCTCGAGCCAGGAGCGCTGGTCGGCGTTGATGATGCTTCTTCATTTAACATTGGTTCGGCGCTTACTGGAGGGCCTGCCGTGTTCAATGGTGATTCTGCCAAAACATTTGTGGGTTGCTCTACTGGCAATGGCTTTCTGGGATTCTGCTGTGGCTTCTCGTGCTGAACTTGGACTCCGGGAGACTCTGGTCTTTCGATCTCCTCCACAGAAGGAGCGTCTGCTTCCGCAGCATGCTTTGCCCATTCATTCGTTCTGTAGATCATCAAATTCTTCGGCAATTCCGGCACGTTGTTCTTCAATGTCTCCAGTGTTTCCGCATGAGAGACCTCTGATTTCGTAACAGCTGACTTGAGACTGTTGCGACGTTCTGGCAGCGCACTTTGAAGTGATACAGGTCTGCTCACCGAGTCATTTGGCTTCAACTCTTCTTCAACGTCATCTTCAGGCTTTAGCCGTTCCTCATCACCATCGGATAGCATGGACAGCCGGAAAGATTCCGCAACACTCTTTCGGAACGCCGTAACATCAGGCCTCAAGTGGTCAATGGGCCTCAAGTGTCCGCTTTGCTCAGTCGCTTCTGTCATCCTTTCAACGCCCGATGTAGAGACACTCTCTTGTGGCAGACCTTCAGCTGTGTACTCTAAGACGGGTTGCTGTTGCGATGCAAAGTTTTGATCAAGAGGGGACCTGGGTTCCGGCAAGGCATCTGGAGACAGATCGCCGATATCTAAGAGATCGATAGTGGCCGCAATAGATGATGCTCGATCATCTTCAATGTGACGAACGATTAGATCCTCTTGTGAAGGGCCAGCATCAGGCAAAGATTGGAACGATTGTCGCTTCATACTGGAAGCTACGGAAGTTCGTTTTCCGCTTAATCTTCTTGAAAGAGATTCAATTCGTGAGCCAACATTGGTTGCAGCCTTCTTGGGCTCTTCTTCTGAGCCAACTGGCACTCTGAATGGAAGAGGTACCACAGGTGGTGACGCTACAACTGGCTGCTGTACCGAAACTCGTGGAGATGGGTTGTTGGAGCTGTTCGCGAAGGCAGCTTCGGCGGCGCTTAAGGGTCTCTCCATAGTTTCGAGATCCTGAGGTATTTGCTCTGGAGATTGCTCTCTCATCATGAATCCGGCGATATCTTTGCGTGCGCCAATAGGCCGAATCTCATCCTCGTCATGTGCTTCCACTGTTGTTATTGTAACGCCTAGCCTGGATGCGGGTTTGCTTGCACCAATTCCAGACTCGTGAATTTCTCGATCAGAACCCAGATCTGACATTTCCATATCTTCGCTGGATATATGTCTGTCTGATAGACTCGCGTATGCTCTTTTCATACCGTCTTCATCAGTTGTGGATGCGCCATTTTCGCGATCGTAGAGCGAATCCCATCTTGCCCTGTCTCTTGACACAGTATCCATAACTCTTTTACCAATGGCAGATTCTCGTTTCTCTCGCGTTTCTGCATCTTGCGCAGCCTCCGCATCTCTCTCCTCTCGGTGTTGCTTGATCTTTTGATAAAGCTTGGACTGAGTCACTAATCCGAGCAAGAACAACAGAACAATCGCTGCAGTTTCAACACGCATTCCACGATTGATAGGATAAGTGTTGGTGCCTAGTGGAAATTCGTCGGTGTTGAGGTCTGTTGTGTCTGAGTTAGCGGAATCAGCCCAAATTACAAGTGCTATATCTTGCTCACTCCATATGTATATCCAGAACTCTTTATATCCCGCCCGACTAAAGCAGTCAATTCCAAGCACGGTAATGGTAGCTCCAGCGAATGAAATGCATCCAAGAAGAGCAAATTCCCTTGTATAATGCGCAAACGAGAACACAAAAGCAATGCATGTAAATGCTAATATGAAGCCGGCTTTGCCTCCTTTGGATTGGATCAGACCACCTTCCGTCAGTGTCAGAAACCACATGGAGATGCAAAAGCCACCCAGAGCGCATCCGAGTCCGTCTGTAAGATCGCTAAAGACGGTTGCAATTCCGCCGAGTATCAGTCCAGTGCCAATTGCAGCGACGAAGTATGCTCCTTGCACTGCATTGCTAACCGGAGGATCCATCACATATATAACAAGAACGGTAACGGCAAGGACCGCAAGGTAAGCTACCGACATGAAGTTATGCAACTCCCTGCTCTTGATACCCAATAACCCATAGGCAACTCCCGTCAACATCATGATGGCACCGGCTAAGCCGATTGCTGGGGTGATTATTGGTTGCAATGGTAGTACGGTTTCGGTAGCGTTTGCAGCACTAGCATTGCTCGCGCTGGTAGGTAGAGGGACGATGCTAGTCGCTGACAACGGTGCAACTGTTATGCTCGAGGTTGATTGCGGGACGGAGGAAGGAGAACCCGTGATAGAGGAACTCGCAGATCCAGACGCTGTGGACGTGGGCGCAGATCCGGATCCATTGTCGGTTGTGGAGGCTGTTTCGCTACTCGAAGGCACGTCGCTACTTGTGATCGAAGCATCCGCACGTTGCTGGATTCGAGATGACGCAACGATGGCTCCATGGAGTAAAGCAACGCCATAGACAAGATACAACGAGAGCCTCATTGTGAAATAACGATTGTTGACCGTTCAATTCGACTATCGGGACATTGTATGTTCCATAAATCGCAAAGCCAGCCGTCCAATTGAGTTGGGCGATTAAATGTGCGAGGATTCGAGCGGAAGCGGAACTCAGAGGATACTCCAAGGCTGAGAGGAGAGGGATCACAGCTTGGGACGGATTTTTAGGATGATTAAGATCATTACGGCGCGAGAGAGAGGTACAGAGGAGACATGAAGAAACGAGAATTGAGAGAAGTCAAAGAAAGTCACGCGCTACAGAGTGTAAAATCGCAGCGCAACGGCGCTCCGAGCCATTCAATGGGCCAGCCCGCTCGAAGGATAAACCAATGGCTAACAGATAGCCAACAGCAAGCAATGTTGCTAGGGTTGATCTGGCTTCGCGGCGGTGATCAAGCTCGAGGCAGCTTGTGGTAGGTGTCGGACTTGGAAGTAGACTCCTGTACGCTGCATGTAGTAAAGCCTTCACATCTCGTCCAACGCCACAAACCCAGGAAATTAAGTGGTTGATCGATGCGATCAGCCACCATACATCGCGTTGAGCTTTGACGCGGTCATCGACAGGCCAAATAGAGCCACGTCGGAGTAAGTAGCGACTCGAGCGAAGAGCCGGTAGCGAACCATTGGAGATGAACATTGCAAACGCCCAACCGAAGGCCCAATTCGGGAGGTTGTCTTGCTGAGGCCCTGCAAAAACCAACCCAAGGAGAGACAACGCATAAAATTGGCACTTTCGCTCGCGCAGAGAACAGCTGTCGTAATTAGGCGAAGTGAAGCTCCGCACGGAGATATTGGAGGGAAACAGGGATGATGTCCCTTGTAGGGCTGCGAGCTATTGCTGGGAAAGCTACGAACAGGAACCGAGAGCTCCGGATACAGCTGGTCAAGCTGCCAGCGTTGGAAGCAATGTCTTAGAACGAGCAGGGACATACATTGGCGAACCAGAACTGGTCTCACCACCTCGTGGATTCTGGTTTGCCGGAGAAAATTGAACTACTGGTGGCTGGCGGAGAGAGTGGCCCCTTTTCCACGGCGCTGCCACTTCGGTCAATTGGACATGGATAACATGTCTAAAGCTCAACCTGCCGAGGCCATCAGGAACAAGGATGGTGGCCTTCTCTTCAAGCGCGTCGCCATGTGGCTGAAAGATCCGCCGTTTCTTCAACCGATTGTACTAATCGATCCGCCGAGTTTTGGCTACGTAAATCGACCACACGACAACACCATCCACAATACGCCAATCGCATCCACTGCACAAAAGAGTACTTTAAGCGGTGAGACAGACCGGCGTGCAGCTTCTCATGCACCTGAAGTGCTCAGCGAGCCACATTTGCTTCTGTTAATGCGGCGTCGATGCTTATATCTCGCCGCCGCACCTGCATACGAGATACACAAGATGCATTGAGCTCCCAACCACCCAGCTCTAGAACCAGAACCACTCTTATTTCTCCAAACCAAGCGAAGCCGTCGGAGAATTGGCGAGGTGGAGCCATCCAATGGCGAAATAACGATACAGTGTTACGTTTTTTCTGGTCTTTGCCTGACCGTTCATTCTCATCCTTGGTGCATTTCCCACTGATTAGATTTCTAAGCCTTCTAGATTCTCTCAATGTCTGCGATGAGATGTGGGCCTTGACGAGGTTCTTACTGCACCCTGTGAACGCGCAGAGCTTTTCATGCGTTGTAACCCAGTATATGCTGTTCTTCGCAACTGGTGCATCGCTAACCGCTTCGAAGAGCAGCTTTGCTACGCCAGCACTCACACGGCTTTGGAATACTGGCGATACTGTAGGAAGAAGTCCCTTCTTTGTTGATTGAATATGAACGCTGCTGAATGGTGTTGTGATCATTTGTTGGCGAAAGGCTCTTTCGAACCCAGCGGTTGAGGAACGGTCTATAAATCCACCCGCTCAAGGTGAAGTCTGATGGAAATCCGCAACAATTCGCTACCCATTTCCTAGAGATTTGCTACATATTTCGCTCAATTTCGCTATTCAGACGTTGAAATAGGATTCGGAATGAAGGTCATCGTCAAGCTGTGTAAGGTAGATCCTCAAGGCCGGCATCCAATCGCGTATCAGCAACTTCTTCGAATTCAGCTTACTCCAACCTAGAACGTCTAACCTGGTCTTCCCCACAATTTTAAAACTCTAGAAATCTTATGTGAGCCCGCATTTTCAGATTTCGTAAGTCTCATACCGCTCACTGTTGCAGCTTCATCAGCAAATACGGACGCGAGTGGGATGGAGAAATGAGTACATCCATAGTCTCGCAACCTATGGCTGTCCACGACTACAATTTATCCTTCTTGGCCCCCACAACTCTATTGTGAGATGGAAGGGGCGGAAACTTATACCATGAATTTTCTTTGTGTTTTGCAATTTGACTTTTCCCGCTACCGTAACGTCTGAGTCTGAGAGTTGATTTTACTTTCCAGGTTTTACTTTTCTTCTATCAAAGAAGGTCGTTTATCGACAACTGCTGCTATGGATATCAGGTATATTCTAGTGACGATCCTCCTCGCGGCATTTATTTACCGCGGAGTGAACCTTCTACGAAACTATTATGCCGCAAGGAAACTGGGCCTCCCAATTTTCTTCTCGCCGGTATCATGGTTAGATGGTTGGTGGCCATTACTTGCTCCGGTTCTTCAGCCTTTCAAGTTTCTACCCGGATGCTCGTGGATCGGATACTCGTCATTCGGTTGGATGATAGAAGATCGTTACAAAACACACAACCGTCTCGGACCTGCTTTCGTACTCGTAACGCCACACAAGAACGATATCTTCCTTTCAGATCCTGAGGCTTGCATGGAAATTCTAACAACTTGGCGGGTGTGGACTAAACCGCAAGAAATCTTTCGAATGTTTGAAATCTTCGGAAAAAATACCCTTTCCACCAACGGAGACGAATGGCAACGTCATCGAAAGCTCATGGCGTACGGTTTTAAGGAATCCATTGTTCGAAGAGCATGGGACGAGGCAATTCGGCAGAGTGAAGGTTTGAGCGCGGATTGGGGAAGTAAGAAGAAGATTCTCCTCAGCAAAGTCATATACGATTTCAGTGTTCTAGCTTTGAACGTTGTGTCTGCGACTGGATTTGGAACCAGAAACGACTTCGACAGTACAAGTTTTCGGGCTCCAGATCCAGGTCATCAGCTGAGCTATTACGAATCTCTACGAACGATACTAGAAAATATTATGGTAACCATTCTCTTCGACAGCTTGGTGGCTCCCAGCTGGTTGCTTCCTGCTCTGTTGCGCAAGCTGAAACTAGCAACGAAGGAGTTCCGGAGCTACACTCAGGAAACTATCGATAAGGAGAGAGAGCAGCTTAAGGCTGGCGCCGATGAGAGAGCGAATTTATCCGCAATTTTCGTAAGAGCCAACGAGAAGGAGAAAGAAGTGAAAAACGCAAATGTAAGAGGAGTTTTGTCAGATAGTGAGCTACTCGGAAATATCTTCCTCGTCGCTATGGCTGGGCACGAAACGACTGCGGGTGCTTTCTCTTACTCACTGCCTATGTTAGCAGCGTGCCCAGAGACGCAAGACTGGGTCATCGAAGAAGTTGATAGTTGTTTTGCCAACGACAAGGACTACTCTCGCGTGTATCCAAGGTTGGTGAGGTGTCAAGCTGTTATGGTAAGGCCAAGTTTCGACGTCACCGCTGCCATTCATTTGAGCTGACTTGCTGTAGTATGAAACGCTGCGGCTTTGGGGGTCTGTTGTGGCCACGAAGACAAACGCTGAGCCCCGAATGCTCAAGATAGCTGGTACAGAGTACCTCATTCCGGCAGACACGTTTCTACACATCAATTTTCCATGCCTCCACACGAATCCTGCACAATGGGGATCGGATAGTTTGCAATGGAAGCCACAGCGGTGGATTGGCAGAGATGCAGACGGGCGAGAAACATTGATTGGTGCACCGGATGGTGCACTATACATTGCTTGGAGTGCAGGACCGCGAGTCTGTCCAGGGAAGAAATTCAGCCAAGTCGAGTTCGCTGCTGGGCTGGCGACAATTCTTCAATCATGGAAGGTGAAGCCTGTTGCCAAAGCAGGAGAAAGTCCAGCTCAGGCAGGAGAGCGTTTGGTGGGTGTGGTCGAGAATTCGAAATTCAGTCTCTTCACCAAAATTGCCAATCCAAAGGCCGCTGCTCTAATTTTGGAAAGAAGGTAGCGCATATAGTCCAACTAGATGGAAATTTTTACCAAGCAAACTGAAGCACCAGATGAAATCACCTCCGGTCTCGATATTGTACTATGTTGCACCGAGAATACATCATGCCGGCATACAAGCCGTAGGAATTGAAATTATAGACGTCAACAGAGCAATAAGATAATACATTACTGAGTAAGTTCTCTAAATAATTATCTTCGTCTGAAGTTGACCTCGGAGTATCATCACGTGACATGATCCATGCATTGTTTGGCTCGAGATTATGTCAGCAAACCGAGGCGGCGTTTGCATCGCAGGCGGAAGTCCGTAAGATGGACAAAAAGTGGCATCTTGTCGTGTGAGAATAATCTTGAAAAGTTTCCCCCTCTCTTCTTCCCGTTGCCCGTTTCCCTCTGGGCTCCTAGTCAGCTTTTCGTTTTGCTGTCTAGTCCCATGTCTTCGCCCTTCATCCCTATCTGGAATGCAGCTGTTTATTCCTCGACCATTCAAGCGTCGTGAGCTCGAATGGCTGACAATTCTTTGCGCCCTTACATGGGCGACGTCCGTACTCTGCATGTCAGATGAGAATATAAGAGCGCTGAGGTGAAAATGCTTTCTGCAAGCTGATCGCATTTGGGATTGACCTTTGCATAGACAAGAAACGCGAGACATCTTCAATCATGGCTACAACAGCTACATGAAGTATGCCTTCCCTGAAGACGAACTCAGGCCTGTGTCATGCGGTCCATTGACACGCGATCGCGATAATCCTTCGCACATCGAGCTGAACGACGTACTCGGCAACTATTCTTTGACCTTGATCGATAGCTTGTCGACCCTCGCGATCCTAGCGTCCTCTCCGCCGTCAAAAAAAGGCCCAAACAAAGCGCTGAATGACTTTCAAGATGGAATCGCACTACTTGTTGACTACTATGGAGATGGAACTAAGGGACCGGAAGGTCACGGGAAAAGAGCGCGTGGCTTCGACTTGGATAGCAAAGTCCAGGTTTTTGAAACAGTCATCCGTGGTGTCGGTGGATTATTGAGCGCCCACCTCTTTGCTATCGGTGATTTGCCAATTCGAGGCTATCACCCTATTGTCGGAACAAGGCATGGCAAGACCGGCGTGTTGTGGCAAAACGGACTTACATACGATGGTCAACTCTTGCGACTTGCACATGACCTGGCTGAGCGACTTCTTCCAGCCTTTCACACGGCGACCAGCATACCCTATCCACGAGTAAACTTAAGATCTGGTGTTCCGTTTTACGCGAACTCTCCATTAAACATTGACCCGGAACATGGCGAATGTCCAACGTCGCAACCGACAAATCCTGAGATTACCGAGACTTGTTCCGCTGGTGCTGGCAGTTTAGTGCTTGAATTCACCACTCTCAGTCGCTTGACTGGAGACAGTCGGTTTGAATTAGCAGCTAAGGATGCATTTTGGGCCATTTGGACGCGACGGAGCAGTATTGGCCTGATAGGTTCCGGCATCGATGCTGAATCGGGACAATGGGTCTCGTCGTACACAGGAATTGGCGCTGGCATCGACAGCTTCTTTGAGTACGCTTTCAAATCTTACGTCATGCTCTCTGGAATGCCCTCCGACAACAGCAGTCCGACTCCCTTTCAGTCTCCTGAGGACTTTCTGGACGTATGGCAACAGGCTCACGCTGCGATAAAACGCCAAATTTATGGAGGAGCTCAACATCCGCACTACGTACAAGTTGACTTGTACACAGGTGCCCCAAGGGCCCTCTGGATCGACAGCTTAAGCGCCTATTATCCCGGTCTGCTCGCCCTAGCAGGCGAATTGGAAGAAGCCATAACGGCACACTTGCTGTATACCGCTCTATGGACGCGTTATTCTGCAATTCCAGAGAGGTGGTCCACCAGTACAGGCAACATTGAGAATGGCTTACGCTGGTGGATAGGCCGTCCGGAATTTATTGAAAGTACGTGGTACCTCTACAGAGCAACGAAAGACCCCTGGTACTTGCATGTCGGTGAAATGGCGCTCCGAGATATAAAGCGCAGATGCTGGACAAAGTGTGGTTGGGCTGGACTCCAAGATGTTCGAACTGGTGAGAAAATGGACCGTATGGAGAGTTTCTTTCTCGGAGAAACTGCAAAATATCTCTTCCTCCTCTTCGACGAAGATCACCCGCTTAACCACTTGGACGAGTCTGTAGTCTTTACAACAGAAGGCCATCCCCTGAAGGTACCTAGGCGGTTTTGGAACAATAGCTTATCCACCGTCACACCTCAGAAAAATCCGTTGTCGGCTACAGTCTCGATGGTACCACCAACTTGTCCTCTACCTCCGCCAAGTGTACCTCTCAGTTATTCAGCAACAGCTGCACGGAAAGACATATTTCACGCCGCCAGCCTAGCTCGCTTACATTTGATGCCAAACATCGAAACGCTCGAGTCGCCTTTGGTTGAATTCAATGCAGACCATCCAAGCGTATCTTTGTCAGATTTATCATCCCCGTCAAACTATACATATTTCCCTTGGACCCTTCCACCGGATCTGGTTCCACCCGACGCCACTTGCTCAGCTATGGTATCGAAGCTGACATTCGACCTTTCGTTTCCAAATCTTCCAGAGAGAGCTCCAGCCATTGGCTCTCTTCAGCGCGTCCTAGATGGAATACTAGTTCATTCCATGAGTGGCTTGCGATTTGGCATGGTCAAAGAAGCTATCAAGCCTCACGTTAACGAAGAACAAGCTGATCCTGATCTGTTCCGCATATATGCAGTATCAAATGTGGCATTGGGTCGGGATGAGAAGGTCTTCTTAACACGCGACCTAGTGTCTGATTTCAACCCCGTGGATCCTTACTTTACGCGTACTCGCGATCTCCAGGTCTTAGATATGGTATTAGATATTCCAAACGACCTGCCTGAAATGACCGACACGACCGAGAATGATGCTAATGCATCGATACCAGACATTGTCTTAGAGGCCCTTGGATCTCAAGGACTCGCAGAAGAGCCATCAATTCTATCCGCCTTACTCTCAAATGTCCGCTCCATGTTCACGGATACCAAGCCAGCCCCACCACCACCGAAACTTACTCGTCATTACGAGTCTGCCAGCACACCTGCAGGTCCTGGTGCTGCGCCTATAGAAGACATGGATAACGTTCCACTGCCGATAGATGATGAATCTCCACTCCCTTGGCACACAATCGCATTTGCAGGACAGCTTTGCGGTCATGAAGTGCTTCCTGCCGACGTACCCAAAGAACATCAAGTCCTCATCATATTGCGCGGCGGTTGCAGCTTCAGCGAGAAGCTCCGAAACATTCCGTCGTTTGCGCCCTCACCGCAATCTCTGCAATTCGTCGTTGTCATATCTTATCCTGACGATGAGACCAATTCCGAGGTACCGATCACCCAACCCTACCTAAACCAAATCCAAATCACCCCTGCGGGTCTTCCTCGGCCTCATCCCATTCCCATGGTCATGGTTGGAGGCGGCGAAGAGACGCTGTCGAAGTTCTTGAATGCCAGAGGAATCGGCATAAGGCGGAGATGGTGGTTCGAAAGTCAGGGGGTTCGAATTGGAAACTTGATAGTGTTGTAGAAATTCCTTGACCTCTGCGCGGCTGGCGCTGCATTTACGGACGCCATAGCCCCCATGAATCCAAGATGTATGATTTGCCAACTTTGTTGTTAGGTAACTCCATTATTCGACGGTGCTTCTTCCTTCCCAGTCAGCTCTACGTCGCCCACGATCTGGAATGGATCGTGGAACCCCTTCCGCTCAATCACAAACACCCGATCTACACGCCAGATGAGCGCCCCATCGCCATCTCTCCCATCCACTCCACCGTCCTCCACTAACCCGCTTCCAAATTCCCCAACGACCCTCTCAACCTCGCCACGCAGCCTCTCCGCATCCCCAACCTCCCTCGCCTGCCCAACGGACAAATGCGGCACGTACAGTCGCAGATCAGCATCGCACTCCGCGAACTCCTGCCGGAGGGCCTCCCGCAGCGCCACCAGCGGCCGCGACACGCCGGGCTCGCCGCCGCCGTCCTCGCCGCCCACCGGCCGCAGCCACACAGTCGCGGCGCGCTCGCCGTGCGCGAACACGCCCGCGGGCGTTGCGCGCAGCGCGAGCGTGAAGGGCGGGGTGGACGACGCGGCTTTGCGCAGGCGCGTTGAGAGGGCGGCGCGGAGGCGCGGTGGTGCGGAGGAGCTGGGTGCTGATGGCGGCTGCGGAGATGCGGGTGGCTCAGAGGGCGAGGCCACAAACGGGTAGATGGGGTTGATGTGTGGTGGCCAGCGGCGGAAGTGCTTGTCGTGCTTGCGGCGGAGGACCTGGATGGGCGATTGGATTGCTGCGGGTGGGATTAGGACCAGCGATGACTTGTATGAAAGGTGAGGCGGGAGAGAATTGGGGCCCGGCATGGAGATGGAATTCACTAATTGCGCGACGAGGTTGGTGATGTCTGTGGTTGAATCGACTTGAGGCGGACTTTGTGTGATGCTGGTGATGTTTTGATACGGTAGATGTTGGCTTAACAACTGAAGGATTTCGTAATTCGGAAATTGCAATGTTAGCTACAGGGTTGCGGTCAGAATTAGTCTTGTCCTCTGAGTTTCAAGTGCGGTTCGATCACGAACTCTTGGTAACATCTTGAGTTGGACACGATGAGTTTTGAAAAGGCCTGAGCGACGAGAGTTGGTTCGATTAAGATATCCTGCTGCCAAGAGAGACGATTCTAATAAGGAAACCCGGAAAACCCCAACTATATTTAACATGCCGCTGACCCTAAAAGGAAAGTCGTATCCGACGTCCAGAAGAAACAGGTAGTCTTCTCTCGCACTCCGCACTTGCTAATCTACAAAGAAAACGCATCGACCAGCAACGCCGCTGGTGAATGAAACGTTTAGGGTGAATCCCATGAATTTTGCGCCAATGATGAAATCTCAAAGAACTGAGCATCCTCTAGTCAGAGACAGGAGCCCGTATATTGCTCCCTAACACCTCTTCTATGCATTTTGTTGATATCTCGGAACATCGACATTTTGTCCAGGTGGGACTACGCTACCGAAGATGACATCCAATTGCCATCTTAATCGATGCAATGAACCTAAAAGAATACTTTGTGATGTTTGTTGCGTTTGTAAGGCTTTACGCTAGAACCTGAATGGAGTTGGGTGTATTTTGAGAGACATTCTTAGCCGTTCGAGTCTGTTGGTGTGCTTGGGTTGCTTTTGTTTCGAGAGTCAGTGGAGAAGAACTCCAAGTGGGCAGATCCACCACGAAAGTGTGATTCCATTGTGCTCTCTGTGCGTGGTTCCATTGTCTGATGACGACTTGCTTGGAAGGATTCGCTCGCTAGAACCGGACTCAGTGTCATCGATGAGCTGTGTCTGAGTCGTTCAAAGACGTTATCGCTGCTGCTTGTAGTTGGTGTCATAACTACATTGACCACAGACCCGACGCCTTGTCCAAAGTTCGTAAAGGGCGTCATGGGACTTGAGGTGGTCGAAATGGTCGAGATAGTTGATGGCGTTTGGAGACTACGGTCTTGATTTGAAAGAAGCTGCGATATTGTCGGCCATGTTGAATTCGATGATGGCGCCCCAGCAATTCCTGACCCTGATGACGAAGGCCGCGAAAGATAATATTGTTGCTCATCATGACTGATCGACTCGTACGGTGGAGCTCCGTTGACTGAGCTGATGTTCTCACTTCGACGGATGGGGACGTCAGTGATATGGCGATAGCCTCCGTGAACGTTGGATGACAGTCCCGAAGCATTACCAGAAGAAATATATTGCGTGTTGGCTGAGGTCGAATGAGAGACTTCCGGTCCGCGACGTTGACGTGCTTGTATGAAAGACGTCACAAGGCCTGTAAGTTCAGGAAGTTTCGTTAAAAGTAGGTTGTTTACGTATGAAATAGAGTCTTGTCGAGGAGATCTGAGAAAAGCAGTGAGTACGGGCATTGCAACAGTGTTCAGATCAGTAGTACCCATCGGATGGAGGAGTCGTCCTCAAGCCGATCATGCACTCGATATGCTCGAAAGCAAACGAGAGGACAGCAAAGAAGTCGCGGATTCGAGAGGCAGCGGCGGGATCCTCTTCATCGAGAAGGTCGAGTGTGTCTTTGTTGACGCCAACAACGTCGTCCCAAGCAGCCAGTCTCAGACGAAGCTCGTCGATGTTTGTTCCAGTGGTGTGGCTTCTTTTCATACCGATTTGAACCGCTCTACACACGCGAGAGTAGAGGATGCGGAACACATGGCCAAGCGAATCCTCGTCATTGCCGTCGTGGAGCATGGCTAGCACCTGCTCAGCTTCTCCGCATGGAGGCCGAAGAAGAGATTTAATACAACACTGGCCGGGAGCCCGGGAGGCCGGTACTGCCCTTGGATCGAGGACATCAAGCCTGGCACACACTCTCTCTCTCTGTACTCGAGGAACCGTCGCGCTGGGAAAGTCTCGACCGTCAGAAGTGCGAAACCGCGCCGGGCGCCCATTTATGATCTCAGCGAGCTGGCGGCTAGCGGGCAAAAGGGCTCGAACCATTCGAGGTGGCATCAAGCGGCTAATTCGAGCGCCGCGAGCCCGCTGATTGGTCTCACCATGGGGCACTGATGCGACGAGTCACTAATTGATGGTGGGAAACGGCGGTTGGCTCAATAATCGACCGGCCGCTATTCCAGGCAAACCCCAATAGTGGGTCTCGGGGGGAACGGGGAAGGGCTCGGGACGGGTGCGGCCTGCCGCTTGGCGGTCCGGGGGAAGCTGTACGTGCACCAAAGTTGCAAAAGTGCTCTACGATCCGATGGAAGGGCTATCCTTGCCTCCCGCAACCATCTTTGTCAAAGTGCTGCCTGTAGATGTATACGAAATTGGCGAGCAAGGCTTGCAGAAGCTCCGAGATGTAAAAGGAAGCAAGACATACGCCATTTCTCGGCGGCTCCCGCCCAACGAAGCAGTGAATTCCCTCCCGCCACTAGAGCAATCGGGAACCTTGCATTGGTGTCTCGCACCGTCGACAGCTTCCCTTCGAACAGTCAAAGGGCAGCATGATCCAGCACGAAGAGACGGGTTGCCGTAAAAGGGATTAGTGCACGGATGAGGCGATTATGAAGGAACGCCATGTCAGCAGTGCCATTCCGACGATATTCGGAGCCTTCTGCAACAACTGCAAATTCTGAGCTTGGGCGTGACGACGACAAAAAACTTTGACGAGGTGTGGCAGGCTGATCGCAGCTCAGCTAGGGACTCAGCTTTAGCTAGGGACTGCCCGTGGAGCGCGATGCGTGGGACGTCGCAGGCGGCGACTTAGCGGCGTCCACGCTGTTCTTCGGGACAGCCCACACCCTCTTTGCACGCTTGGGTGCATCCCGTATCGCCTAAAATATTTGCTTTGACTGCTGTTCGTGGCACAACCAGCTCCAGTACAACCTCAACGGTTCCCGGCTTGAAGCAAGTCTGCGTCCCTGAATCACAGCAGGCATGAGGGTGGTTGATCATGAATGGCTCCGTGTCATTCGGTTGTGGGTTGGGTGTTACTTCTTCGAGAATCGTGGATTGGAAACCCTTTTATGGCGCTCGCACACACTCCCCCCCGGAACTCCAGACGCGTGCACTTGCTCAGCCCTCGCCGAGTTCAGGAAATGCCACTTCCCGGTTCCGACCATCCAATTGCACGATCGGCATCTAACTTGGCCTGCAGTATCTGGGGGTAATGAGCTGCATGAAATAGCTGTGGCATGCAAAACAGTCGAACCACGCTAGCATCTCAAATGCCGCTCGCCAGGAGGTCATTACTCTGGGCGGCAACATATCACACGAACACCGCCCGACACAGCGGCAGAAGGTCTGATCCATCGGCTCGCCGGTCACCCACCCGCTCGGAACCATTCACGTGATGGAAACCCGAGCTGCCGGCCCCTTGTTGGACGCGCGGAAATGGGATTGATTTCCAATGTCTTTCCAATGACTGTCATGCACAGGGCTCCTTTTGTGAGACTGTGCAGGAGTCATCAAAGTCTTTTGCTGCAGAGCCCAGGGTGCTGGGACGAATGCCGTCCAAAAAGCACTAAGAGGCGTCGTCGACTCGGAAAGGACATGCCGACTCTACCGGCCTCATTTTCTCTGGGTTTGAAAAGCATATAGTGAAATTTGTGGTGTGAGGTCGTAGTGTTAATCCGGGAAGAATCATGGATGCGGCGAAGGAGTGCCGGGGTGGCGTGCAAGATTCGAAGGTTTGGCCGCTTTTGCATATACGAAAGGCTCCGCCGATCGTTGTAAGATTTTACTCCCGCTGAGCATCGCACGAATGCCCCACGAATTCTCAGCTTTTGTGACCTCATTTCCCGTATACGGAAGAGCGGTCTGTGAAATGAGAATTCGAGAGCAAAGAGACTCAGGATGTCGGTGGAAATGATGAAGCCTCAATGCCGAAACACTGGTTTACTTCCATCACGTTATCATCACTCCACAGTTCCATACGATCGAAAGTAAATCAAAGACTAAGACAAGAAATACCGCGCCACTCAATAGATTTGTCTTTATGGGGCAATGCCCATCGGAAAAAAGTGTCCGTGCCGCATGTAGCTCGGGAGTTGCCAATTATTTGGTCGATTTTAATTCAAGAATGAATGTTTTCTTTCTGCGGACTGACACGACAAAGTCTACCTCTTGACACATTTCGAGAAGTAACGATACGGTGAGCAAAGCTGCTAACAGAGTGTGAAAGTAGGTTGAGTCCTCGCTTTCGTGCTCATTTTCGTACTCAATTCTCGCAGTAAGGATAACATTCAGTTGCGCTGGGACTGAAGTATCCCGACATTCGCTTGCTTCGTCACCTTGTATATACAGCTGCTGTGTGCGTAGTGGGATCTGAAATCATATTGCATAGCGTGAATGCCAATCTCTTCTCTCTGAAACATTGCACGCAAATATGTAAGTTCACAGACTGAAACGGACATTACGTTTCCTCTAAGTGAGCCATGAGTGTCAGAAGAGAACGGTTAGCCATCTGAATAAGACAAATGAGCAAAGTAATTACACCGAAGAACTACTCGGAGTCGCAAGCTGAAGGCGACTCGGGGAAAGTGGAAAAGGAACGGTTGGATGAATGACTAATGTGGATGCCTAAAAATGCCTTAATGCCCTACGCACAGACGATGACCACATCATTCCATGATCGAATGGAAGCTTCCATCAAGCTACCCGACTTTAAGCATCTCCGCTTCATTTCTATTCCACCGCGTCAACTTCCTCCTCTCCCACTTGATTTCTATCTCTTACTTCTCAACGAGATGGCTTTCATCCTCCGCCGTCCCTTCATCATCACCGCGACTCTGCGGCAAGCTCCCAAAGCCCCGCAAGCTACGATTCGATTCTTTCATTCAACGCCACTCAAGCAGGTCCCGCCATCTATCAAGCAATCATCCCGTCCTATTCTATCGACCTACCGAAATGCCTTGCAGTCGACGTTCAAGCGCAACTACACTCCTCAGGCCCAGTCTGTGAATCCAGCAGGGAGTGGCGACCTCCGACAACGACTCCTCTATGGAGCGGGTATCTTCGGCGGCACCCTCGTAGCCATTAACTTCATATTCAACAGAGAGACGCGAGAGGATGGCGGCATGCCACCCTTTGAGCGCAAATACCTCAACGAAACGTTCATGCACACCGGCCTTGGACTCGGCATCATCGCCGTCGCCGCGCGGTCACTCCACGCCAGCGGATGGTCATATCGGCTCATGGCCACAAATCCTTGGCTCGTCATGGGCGTCGGTCTCGTCGGCAGCATTGGAACAATGTGGGGTGCCATGGCTACGAACCCTGACAACTACGTTCAGAAATACGCTCTCTGGGGCGCCTTCAACGTCACGCAAGCATTCCTCTTGAGTCCGATGTTCTTCCTGCAACCCGCGCTCCTGGCTCGAGCAGGCCTTTACACCGTCGGCATGATGGGTAGTATCGCATTCGTGGGAGCCACAGCCAAGCAAGAGAAGTACCTGTATCTAGGCGCGCCACTACTCGCCGGTGTCGCCATCGTCGCGCTCTCCGGACTTGCTCCTCTCGTCGTGCCGGCCACAGCTGTCCGTACCCTCGCCGTTACAGAAAACCTCTGGCTCTATGGTGGACTAGCAGTTTTCGGCGGCTTCACCCTTTACGACATCCAGAGGATCCTACACCACGCACGACTAGCCGAGCGGGGACTCGTGAAGCGGGACGCAGTGAATGAGAGCATCCACTTGGAGCTTGACTTCATCAATATCTTCATCCGGATCGTACAGATCCTTGGCATGCAACAACGGAGAAAGTAGATTGTACATAACTTAAATTTGGCGCTTGTGTGATTGGATTGTGGTACTAGTCATCGGCTTTACAAAACAGCAACGCCGTTTTAGTTCAAGAGGCCAAAATTAAAACACCTCTCACCTTTACAGCTTATTCCCAGTTGTTTGATTGATAACCTTGTGCTGAACGTACTGCTCTTCCATATCAGACGAAGAGGTCACTTTTAGTCGGGCGAACGTCTTGATTTGCATCGCTACAAGTTGCTTTAATTCAGTCCAAAAATGCTAGAGAGCCTATTATCGTTCAGCTATGGAATAGCTAACAGCAGTCGCAAGCACACGTGTGCACATCTATCTGACCCCGAATTTCGAAAGGAGAATGGTATATGAGAGCATAGCTCTTACAGGCCGTTCTATAACCTGATCGAAAATATGACAGACGAAGTCATAACGACATGCCTTCCTCATGTTGCATCTCCTTCGCCCTGCCTTGCCAGCCACTCCTCATGCAACTTCTTCTGCTTCTCCCACTCCTTGACTAGTTTCTTCCGCTTACTCTTGCCGACCTCTTCTCCCTTAGCGTCCTTCGTAGGCAAGCCCTCCTCATCCCACTGCGCATACTCCTCCGTCCTAAACATGAGTCGATGGCTCACCCGCGCCCTCTCATCGAGCAGCCTCTTCCTCTCGGCCTCGTCCGCCTCGCGCTTGGCCTTGGCCTTCGCCTTCGCGGCAGCGAGGGCGTCGCGCTCGGCGCGCGCCGCCGCCAGCGCGCGGTCGATAGGCCGCACCATCGCCGGCAGCGGCGGGTCGCGGTCCTCGAGGTAGACGCCCAGCTCCCACAGGTGGGCGTCGCGCAGGGCGTCGCACAGCGCGAGCAGGTCGGCGGGCGGCGCGCGCGCCGCCGCCAGCGCCCGCACGTCCGCGCGGAACTGCGTCAGCACCCGCTCGAAGGGCTGCGCCGCCGGCTCCGCTGCCGCAGACGGCGCGCTCACGCTGTCCGCTAGCGCCGCGACTGCTGCGTGGTCTAGCGCGCCCGACCGCGCTTGCTGCCGCACGGCGTCGCGCAGCGAAGACGCTGGGTAGATGAAGGGTTGCGCCGCCGCCGGGATCTCGATGCCGGACCAGCCGACGCGGTGGGCGTCGCGGAGGTCGCCTTCCACGTCTAGGCCGAGGATTGTGACGATGCGTGTGATCCAGCGCGCGATTGAAAGGACCGTGGCGTCGGAGAGGCCTTTGACTGAGTTGAACTCCGTGACTAGGTCTGATAGTACTCTCATGGCGACGGGAGTGTTGAACGAATCGCAGAAGGCGGCGTCGAGATCGAATTTCGCTTTCTCAAGAGCATCTAGCAGTCGTTGGTCTGTTGAATCATGTGTGCCGTTTGCGGTTGCTGATGCCCTCGATTGTGATTCACTTCTCGCTACGTCTTTGCTCTTCAAGAAGAAGTTGTTCAACTTATCTTCCCATGCAGCGGTGCCTTTGAGAAGCTCATCAGTCACCTCGATGCCGTCCTGCCATGTACCCATCAGGAAGGCAATGCGAAGCGAGCGAGCAGTCCACTCGGGTTGGGCTAGAGCTGCCTTAATTGTGGTGAAGTTCTTGAGACTTTTGCTCATTTTCATGCCCTGGATGCTCAAATGGCCTACATGGAAGAAATAATTCACCCATGCTTCATGCGAGTGTTCGGATGACCAGTAGCCTTCTGATTGCGCCAGCTCATTATCATGATGAGGGAAACGAAGGTCTACACCGCCAGTATGAATGTCCATCTTACTTCCGAGAACTTCAGAAGCCATGACGGAGCATTCGATGTGCCATCCTGGGCGTCCTTCGCCCCACGGACTTGACCATGACGGCTCACCGGGCTTACTGTTCTTCCATAATGCAAAGTCGGCATCATTGCGTTTGACTGCAGTTTTGTTCGACAACGAACCTTCTCCGTCTGCTTGAAGGGCTTTGTCGTTACGATTCCAAGGCTCAAGTTTAGCGTAAAAGTTCCCAGCCTTTTCAAAGGCGTCGATATCGAAGTATACTGAACCGTCAGGAGTTGCGTAGCCGAATCCATTTGCTATGATTTTGTCTGTGAAACTAACGATTTGAGGAACATACTCGGTGACTCGAGTTAACACGTCCGGGTAGAGAACATTCAAAGCACGCATATCCTCAAAGAAGCTGTCCTCGAATTTTCTCGTGAGCTTTGTGAAGATGCTGTGATTCTTGGAGTCGATGCTTGAGCCGTGTAGCGAGTCAAAGTATGGCAACAGCACATCCTCAGCCTTTGTGTAAAATACGGATGAGTCTGTTTCCGCCGATTTCGATGCGGTTTGCAATACTTCAGCGGCTGCAGCTGCGTTTCTGATGTGCATCTTCAACTTGGCCTCTTTATCTCCAGGAGATTCAGTTTCCCCTTCCAACGCCTTGCCCTCCAGAACTCTTTTGTAAGCTTCGTTGACATCTGCTCCATAGTTTTCCGCTGTTACACTTGGTGGCAGTAAGGGGAGGTTCTTTTGTATATATTGCTTGAATGCGAGATTTGTTGTAGTTACGACGACGTCGTCGATACCGCTATGTTCCTTTCTGAATTCTGCAAGGAGGAACTGCTGTCTTCCGCGGAGGATGATTTTCTTTAGCGCTGTTAGATTGAATTCACCAGTTATACACCAAGACATCTCACATCGTCCACGTCAGTTACATTCATCACGAACTTGACCTGAAATCCAAAGTAGTCTTTCATTATTCGCCGAAGTATGTCGGTCGTAACATAGTTTCTCGCGTGTCCCACTAAGTCGCGTGCCCAAGTCAGAATAGTTTCTTCACAAGCTACGATGTGCATGGAGTCTTACAGTGAGATTCGTCATAGACTGTAGGACCGCAGGTATACCAAGTCACAACCTTTCCCTTCGGGTCAATTGGGATGAATCCATCTTTTCTCCGGGTCAAGCTATTGTAAACTTTGAGTGCAGGAAGATGCACATCGGGCGCCGGGACTTTCGGAGGTGTCCATGGAGGTTGTTGGCGGGGTGCGGCTGCCATACTGGAGGATCTCGAGAAAAGCTGTCTGTAGTTGATTGTCTTACGTCGGATCTTGAGGCTCTGCCTTGCGCATAGCAAGCTGAAATGAGAAGTCAGCGCCTACGAATAGTTCAAGACAGGAAGACGAATTTTACCAGCTAGAAGAATAGAAACGAGAAGTAAAGAGGATGACGCAGCATTTGAAGCCGCGGTTCATGAGCGGACTGGCAGTGACTCCAGATCCTGACTCACGGTGAAATTGCTATTAGCTTCAGGACGCTGCGGTTCGAGTTCTGTGGTTCGTGTTTTGCGGCTGCTGAGGCCTACTGATGCCTCAGGCTGCAAACCCATACGATATTCTCTCCACTAACCCCTACTAAGTACCTCTACCTTTTGACGGACATCCCTCGAGACGTCCTCTAATCCGCGTTCATTATCGCCACTTTAAACGTCTATAAAGTCTTAAAAACTTAGTAGTAGATTACATTTCCATTATCAGCGCCTATTTAAACTAGTATATAATCTAATGGCAAGTAAACCTCTACTTTTGCCCTCTTAGTAGTGCAATCTCGCTCTTATCAGCCTGCGAGTATCTCCTGTTGACGCTAACAAATGAAAGCATGACGTTTAAACTCTTGAGAAGCACATTGCCAGCATACTGATTTCGGGCACACAGTAAGCGGGAAATCAGACTGTGGTTGATGCCGTGAGAGGAAAGCTAAGATTGCCAGTCGGGCTATCCAATTCTTGTGGGCACGAACAACAAATAGTCCAGACGGTGGATCCAAAAGTTCCTCCCAGCTATCAACCGCTACCATGGATGAACGCGGAGCGACTCCAACCTCATGTTCGCATGGAGGCTGGGGATCAAAACGACGGATGTGGCCAAACGCGGCGGCAATATCAATATCTGCCACCCACTTCCCGGCATCACGGACAGAAATAATGGCTTCCATGATGGCAACTTGGCTATCATGGAGGCCATGGTTGTCGGTATTCAATGGAGCATAATACTCTGTGAATGAGAGATGAACAGAAGTACTTTTGAAAGAATCCTCGGCAACACCATCGAATGTTTGATAGTTGGCAAGTTTCCACGAATTTGGATCCGGTTTACGGAACATCGGATCTTTCGGAGCAATTAACATGATGATTCCTGCCTTCCCGATGTTCCCTAAGACCCTCCTTATTTCGTATTGCTCAGGCCGTTCGTACGGGTCACAAAGGAGCTAGCACATTCTTAGTCTCTTCCACATGAGTATATTGTAATTAGCTTACTCTCATGTCGATGTACATCGCATCTCCATAAGAGAGTGCAATGACTTTCTTCAGGTCTCTTGGATCCAAGTCATTAGACCCAGATTCAAAAAAAGCAAGCAATGAAAATGCTCTCGAAAGAGTGGTCCAATTCATTACACTTTCCGGCTTGCTCCTCAATTGATCTTTGTCTGGTTCCCACAGAGAAGTAGACCATTTAGTTAGCGCTAATGGTTTCTGAAGCACCTCGAGACTTAGTTTTGCATCTGGAATCATCTTGTAGACCTTTCGTGCCACGGCCAAACTGATAAGAGTACGTGTTACTGGAGATTTCTTGTTGCGAAACACTCGCAAGAGCCATCGCGGAGAAATCAGTCCTGAGTCAAGGCACCAATGAAGATTTTTAGACAAAAACTCCCTAGAAATGACAGTCCAGGAGAAGGGAAATTCTCTTAATACCGTCGATGATATGAACAGTCCAGCTATATCAGAGTGTCCAAAGTAAAGCTTAAATGTCTCTGGTGCACCGTCTCCCTTTGTGGAGAGGGAGATATCTAGATCAAGATCTCGACTTTGAAACTCGAAGGTACTAGTTCGTGACTTGCGATCAAGGTCGATGCACACTTCGTTGCTAAAACTGTTCTGCCCATGCATCCACCGAGCATGTAAAGGTGTTTCGTTTCCAGTTCCTCGCTTTCGTTTTCTTTCGCGGGGAGTGAGATTTATTGGCTGTGCAGTGGCATAACATGCTCCCGTGTTTGGGTCGGAGCTGGAGCGTGGAGACTCATAGAAGCGTATAAAGGTGTGTTCCGGAGCTAAAACTGGTGTTGTTTGCGAGCATAATCGGCGAAGAAACTGGATCGTTCCCTCAGTTGATGCCATGGCAGTTATCAGAATTCTGTCATTTAAAAGTCCAAAGAACGGCATGTCCAAGATCTTAGTATCAGGCCCAGAAGTGTCGCTTTCGCTCATATTGTCCACTGTTGCAACGGCATGGGGTCGATCGCGATCTAGACCAAAGAAATTTCGATGGCGTCTCGCTCCTAACTTTATCAGCCTCCCCATCTTTGCGCGTTCCTCCTCATCACCGTCGATATAAGCTGAAGAAACGTCTGCAAGACATTGGATTGCTTGCATAGCATATTGCTCTTCGAAGGGAAGGCCGCTCGTTTGGATTTGACATGTTTGAGCAATGGCTATAAAAAACCGCATCGCAGGCTCCACATTGTCATCATGGAATCCCCAGAGCGCAAGAAGGGCTCCAAGAACACACTGCATGAGTTCGTCAAAAGACACTCTACCCACGTTCGCGCTAACTTCGCCCATGACTTCAACCGGATGACCGTAGTACCGCAGATGCGCGAGAGAAAGAGACCAGTAGACGCCATTTTGAGGTATGTCGGCGCTGTCCCTGAATCCGAGGGTGAGAACTCCTCCTGGCTCGATGAGAGGATCTTTCATCCGTAGATCGATTGTGCGTGGCCCCAATACTGCCATATCTGGAAACAGGTGCCATGCTGAAAGACCAAGCAACGCGCTTCCATCCTGAACAGCTTGTGGAATGCCCATAACAAGCCCTTCCATGGTTTTCAACGAAGTCTTCCAGACCGAAATGATGCTTGCAAATGTTGAATCCGCTGATTTCACTTCCATATGAACATTCTTTAAAATGAGATCGAGATTCTTCTGCTGGATTTCTTTGACAGAATCAGCTGTATGTAGCCATGCTCGGGCACTGGCGTCCCAGTCTGCGAGTTGGGATCGAGGAATATCTGCTTGACCTGCGGCAGAAGCAGATGCAAAGGAAAGACTTTCGCCACCATCAAGACGAATTGCTATATCTCTTCTGCGCTCCTTTACAAGTTCAACCCAAGCGGCAGTGGCTTCAGTAGGTTTTAAAGCTCTGGCGAGAATGCAAGAAAGAAGGTGGACATGTAGGGCAGCTCCGGAAGACGTCGCAGCTGCCCATATGCTGGAACCATCTACTCCGGTATATGCAGAGAAAACGGACTCAGTGTAGGCTTTTGGTATCTTGACGGTGGCAGCTTTCGAGATCTCCGACACCCGTTGCCCATATGCTTTGAGAAGATTAGGAGTTGAAGGGCAAATGCCTTCAAAGAGCGCGCCTAATCGTCGGGCGGTAATGTGAGTCGTTCCATGCTCGGCTTCTTTCTTGTGATACAGCGAGAGAGTTTCTCCCAGAGGCTGGAACTCTTTCGGCGCCTCGAACTTTACCAGGCTGAAGTCAAAATTGATATTTGCTGCCGCAAGCGTTACATCATTGGTTGCCGCCGCTAAAGAGGCCTGCAGTCTTCCGAAGCTCGAACTCATGTTGCGAAGCAGTAGGATTGGGTAAAAGGGTCGATGTTGGAGGCTCGCCGGACAAAATAGCAGTGTGGTTGAAGTCTGAAAGGGAACTTGAGTTGTTTATGGAAGAGAACAGCGAACGCCACTGCCTAGCGAATGGACTCGAGCTGTGAGGCTGAGCTTACAAAATATCGCTCAGATTGCCTGATCGACACATGCGCCAGATGCACTCCACGTGGGCGCAGTTCAGCAGTTCTTTCTTCCCCGTAGCCTCCGTCCACCTCGTAGGAGACGGCATCTCCAAAATTTCGAAAAGGGCCTTATTAGTCCCTCGAATTTGGAGGGTTGAAAGTTGATGCCGCGAAAAGTTGCTAGGGCGGAGCGAAGCGATTTGACGCCACCTAGAGTAGCGTAAAAACCGCAGAATTTGGTGGTGGAAATTGCAACACTCTGCTTTATTATGTACGGTAAGGTAATCTGAGTGTCGAGGCCTTCCATGTCCCGTTTGGTGGCACTCGTCCCTATCCGGCCCTCGCGGTCTTGGATATCAATAATTAGTTAACATCTCTGCCCGGTGTAACGGAACACATTGCATGCCGGAAACAATTTTGAGGTACTTTGACTTTTAAGCAACGTGGGACTCGGCCATGTCCTCCAGCCAGGTCGCAACGCGGTCAGGTACTGAGGTCGTTTCGCTTGATGTTCGGTGCAATGGCAGAGGAGAATGAACCCTTGCACGGCGCGTCTCATAAAGAATTGAGGTGTTCATTTGATCGATTGTAGAAGACATCTCGCCGTCCAATAGGTGTGAGAGACGACACTGAAATATTACCTATCACAAGCCCAGCCTTGTGCATTACTAGAATGTTTTGAATTGGCGAGCATCTTCGACAACCTCGGCGCATCCAGCTCTTCCCATTAGGTGACCCGTTCATTTCTAAACAAATGAGCTCAGTAGTTTTCTTGTGGCGATATCCCATGACTGACTGAGTTACCAGAAGCGCCTATTTCTCTCTACAGACTTCGAATCTCAAGATCTGAGAGGTACCTCTAACCGTTACGTCATGGAGCAACCTCTCGCAACCAACCAAGGGATGGACAGCCAACCGCAACTAATTAATGTGAGGGGCCCTCGGAGACAAATCACTCTGACAGCGTCAGCGGCAGTCTCAATGGGGATCAGTTACCGGAAACAAATGAATAGACTGATCGTGGGCCGCTTGTGACCGACTGAAAGTGCCAGTCGCTTTCCTCTAAGAGCTTTTGGGCCGACCCTAGGGTCTGAGACTATAAACCGCAAAGATGTTCGGGCCGATCATAGACCCCGCATCGGCATCGCAGACTGCTATAGCAATCATCTTACACTTCGGTAGTAGGGTACTGGGCAATGACAAAAGCGATTGCCAACCTTTTCAGCCAAGCCGTGGGCCCTTCTGCCGATGCGGCGCTACCACCCACGCTTAACTTCTCGTCAGCAAATCGGGGTCACGTTCCTAGTTACTCTGTATTAAAGAGAACCTTACTCCACCATCCGACCACATGCTTGCAATTGGGAAGATTTTCACCTGTGAATCTCCACTCATGCCGTCACTGGCTCAGTAGCTGCGCTGTAAAGGCTTAACCCAAGCCTTTGCTACGACCCTACAAGGTCCTATCGGTGGAAATGGACCACAGGGCCAGCCAATTGATGGAACATCGTAGATTGTGAACGCTAAACATGGTAACGATGGTCGAGATGGGGGAAAGGCCCCCGAGCTTTTGAAGATCCGATGAAAGCTGATTAAAATGAACAATCTTGTCCCACATGTGTCTCGATTCCTTTCTTCAAAATCGCGCCTGTAACAGCGAACCTAGCTTCGTTTCCCAGGCGTACGAATAGATGTGGATGGACTTTCTGACGATTTGGGATACCAACGAAGCTCTAGTGCACTCTGAATTCAAGCGAATCACTCGATAGCTTCGCTCGCAATGTTTTCCAAACTTGTTCTTGTAGCTCTTGGGACTCTGGCTGTGATCGGAAACGGCGCGCCCACACGGTAGGTTTGCAAGATACAATATAGCCGTGGCCTCGACGCTCACACTACGCAGAGAGAAGCGGGATGACTCTCTGAAGTTCTCTTTTGGTGCTACCAAAGTGAGAGGCGTCAATCTTGGCGGCTGGTTCGTTCTGGAGCCTTGGATCACTCCTTCGCTTTTCGATGCTCTAAATGGAGCGGCTGTCGACGAGTGGACTTTCTGCCAGACTCTTGGAGCAACCGAAGCCTACAATCAACTAAGCAATCATTGGAATACGTGGATCACTCCGTCCGATTTCGCCGCCATTGCCAACGCCGGCTTCAATTTCGTGCGTATTCCGATCGGGTACTGGAGCGTAATTCCAAATGCGGGTGACCCGTACGTCCAAGGAGCTTATGATGTGCTCGCTCAAGCTCTCAACTGGGCGCAAGATGCAGGATTGATGGTCATGATTGACTTGCACGGAGGTGAGTTGCTCTCAATGTTGACCGGTCCTAGAAGAGCGTCTGACTTCGTGTAGCTCCTGGTTCCCAGAATGGATTCGACAACTCTGGCCACTATGGAGCAATTGATTGGACTCAAGGTGATACTGTCACTCAAACCAAGAACGTGCTCAACCAGATCCGTGATGACCACGCGGCGCACCCAGCAGTTGCAGCAATCGAGCTCGTAAATGAACCGATGGGCCCTGATCTTAATATGGCCACCGTTCAGCAATTCTACGATGACGGATGTAAGTTGTGGGCGCACCGTTGCGCATCTGCTGAAGCTGACATGCAAACCAGGGGGTAACCTCGAGACCTCAAATGTTGCCATCACCTTCCACGATGCCTTCGAGGGCGTTACTTATTGGAACGGCTGGGGTAGTGGCATGTGGAATTTACTCGAAGATACTCACCATTATGAGGTTTTCGACCAAGGTTCCGTTAGCATGTCCACTGCCAGCCACATCGGTACGGCCTGCAGCTTCAGCAGCCAGATGACTTCCAGCAACAAATGGACCATCTCTGGCGAGTGGTGTGGAGCCATGACGGATTGCGCCAGGTACCTCAACGGATATGGAAAGGGTGCACGGTACGATGGAAGCCTGGCTGGGTCGACATATGTCGGCAGTTGTGCTGGCTACACGTCAGGAAGCGTGTCGCAACTTCCAAGCGCTACACAACAAGGCATTCGCCAATTTGTTGAAGCGCAGCTAGATGCCTTTGAGCAAGCCGCTGGCTGGATCTGGTGGTGTTGGAAGACCGAGCAAGGCGCTCCAGGATGGGATATGCAGGATATGCTGGCCAACGGCCTATTCCCGCAGCCCATCAGAGCGAGAGAATGTGGGTGCCTCCATTTGAAAAAGAACTTGTGACTGGATTTAAACTGACTGCAAATAGATCCAAACCAATGCGGCTTCTCGTAGCGGCAGGTGAAGTGAAATTGTGCGGAAGAGAGCATTCATGAATATGGACGACTCAGACAAGATACCCACTCGCTTAGAACTTCGATTCTCGCGTTCGGCGTCATTCTTCGAACGCTTGGCAAAAATACACATGTACGAATAAAAGGAAATTTTGCATAACAGAACACTCTCTGGGAAAGGGACTGGGCTTCTCGGCGACTGTTATGTAGTACATTGTACAGTAGCATCAAACGGAGATTGCGTTTCTTTGACATGTTGGATGCTGAGGAATCAGCAAATATGACGTATAATTACGGACATTTAACGTGACGTCGGAAAAGCATGAGAAGGAAGATGACGGGCTGAGCTAGTTCGCATTAGATGAATGTTTTGGTGTGTTCCTTTGATGAGGATGAGACAGGACGGACTGGGGGCGCCGTTAATTAATTGGCGTGGTGTTGGTACAACCCGAGGCTTGTCTATGCTGACCTGCACGCGTTTTCAGCTCAAGGAGGCTGTGCCGTTGCACGCTGCATGTCGAGCCAATGCCCACCGTTTACACTCATTACCCACCTTCCTTCGCCTCGTGCGTAGCAACGACAACACGCAGTAGCTGGTGAGAAGTCGTAAAGAAGGCTTTCTTCTACACTATGTGCTCAGGGCTTCGGCTTTGTCGAAGCTGTCAGCTGCAGCCTTCACTCTACTTCCTGCGAGTAAAACGAGATGCGGCGTCCAATACAATAACGTCCGTGGCCTTCCAAGCCCGACGGTGCAATCTTAACCTACGCGATCCCAGCATCAAAGCTGAATAGGAGGCTCCCCCTAGGAGCCCACTAGACTCGTTGTAACCGCTCCTAGAACATTTTCACGATGCTACTCCGGTCATGCCATCGTACACGGTAGGCCTAAAATAGACGTCGAACGGCGTCCCCTGTGTACCTTTTCCTTTCAGACCGCTCTCCTTCAGCTTCATTAAATACTTCTCGTGTCCAACTGCCACTCCCTAGCTTCTACGAAGAACATTTAACCTTACTTGCACTGCCGCTCCTTCGAAGTATTTACTTCTAGTCATTCCTTGGTACCCCCTTCAAGCTTTTAATCACTTATCTTACGAGTCTCCTCGTGGAAAAAAAGTCATAATGTTTTCATCTCTGCTGTCTCTGCTCGTCGCCAGCGCGGCTGTGGTCACCGCCTACCCACCTCCTGTAAGTCACGCTCTCGCGATAGCGCGTGAACACTGAATGCTAACATATTCCTCAGGTGGGCAATCCCACAGGGAACCCGATCAGCAAGCCCGGCTTGGACGAGCAAGTACCGGCGGGCGAGCCATACACCATCACCTGGACGCCGACGACCAACGACCTAATCACGCTGCTACTGCTGCGCGGGCCCAGCACCAACGTGGTGCCGATCGCCACGATCGCCGACGAGATCGCGAACACAGGCACGTTCGTGTGGACGCCATCGACGGACCTGCAGCCCGACACGACGGGCTACGGCATCCAGCTGATCTGCGACGACACCGGCGCCTACCAGTACAGCACGCAGTTCGGCATCAGCAACCCCAACTACTCCGGCGGCAACAGCACCTCCACCAACAGCACGTCGGCATCCGCCTCTGCCTCCGCCAGCGCGTCCGCGTCCGCGTCCGTCTCCGTTGTCTCCTCCGGCTACTCCAACTCCACCACCACTCAGACTTCGTCCTCCAGCGCTGCCAGCACCTCGAGTTCCGCTACCACCACCGCCTCCACCAAGGCCAGCTCTAGCTCGGCCGCGGCCACGGCGTCGGGCGCAGCCGACAGGATGGGCCTGAGCGTGGGCGGGGCCGTGGCCGCGCTCGCGGTTGCAGTCGCCGCGCTATAAGAGGCGTGCCGAGCGGCTGGAGCGCGTGGAGGCGGAGTTAATGTCGGCATGTGCTGCATGGCATGGTGTCCTGCTTTCTATCATCGGCTTTGGCTTTTTGGCTTTTTTCGATTCTGGCTTTTCTTCGAGGGCGCGCTTTTTGGTGCCTTGGTTGGAGTGGGTGCGAGGGTGATCGGCCGCGTCGCGCCGTGTGTACATCTATGTCTGTAGAGAAAAACAGCTTTTAATCGCGCGTTGTTCTTGTCTATTGTGAGCTTGAGCTTTCCTTTCGTGATCGGGTTCGTTTTCACGGTCTTAGCTGCATATGACATCGTACCGGTATCAAAAGCGGAGTGGAAACTTTTCTCTTGGGTGATCTATACCTAAGCTAGCTCATCTGCACTCCACAGCTAATCTTTTCACTGCAACCTCAGGTCCTTTTTCATCTCCGTGGCTCCTTACGCTCAGCATATTGGTCGCATATTATCATCCCCTACTGCGGTGGAAGAATTTCAAAGGTATGGGCGACCTCCTTCACCCATGGTAGCCTAAACTTGCCATAGACTTCAGCCGCGGGCTCAAATTCCTTGCCCTTATCGAGAAGGATCGTGCGGAGGACGATTAGATCAGGTCCAAGGACGGTCTGGTGATGGTATGGGCTGGCAGTGCCTGATTCGCACGAGTTAGTCAAAGCTCTATTGAGAATTGTTGCGCAGTGGCGCCATGTCTTACAAGTCGGGCAGAAGTAGCAATCGACATCGTGGCCTGTAGTACCGTGTTAATGCTTTGAGCATTCGGTTGAGGAACAGTAAAAGAAGCTACCGGAGTCGCCCTTGTACGTGTACTTCTTCAGCTTGTCGCCGCCTTTGGTGAAGTTGAGCGCCGACTTTGGCACGATCTGATTGAGTGTGTAGCTGCCACCGCTGATTTTTTGGCAAGCGCCGCAGTGACTGATCAAAGTCAGCTTCTATGCGTGCTTAACGAGAACGAAGAACCTTTTCTACCTACCAGAGGACGTGCTTGGTCTTATCTGGCTCCATCGTAACCTCATACGTGATCTCGCCGCAATGGCAGGAACCAGTGTAAGCCGTCATGCTTCTCTAAGTTATAGACGGTCTTGTGTAGAGTAAGATTCGAATTGGAAATTGACTGAGAGCAAGAGAGGTGAAAAACTAGAATTCAGGACATTTAATAAGTAGTCTCAGGTAGTTCCGATTGTGAGCATCGTGCTTTCCTTTCCATATTTAAACTTCTTTAGGAACCCCATTTCACCGCTTTCTTTCCGTCGCCGGGTAGTTGTCGGGGTCTACAATAGGCACTTAAACTGAGATCCGCAAGCTATAGCTTCATGCTCCAGCGGTTTACAGGAGTAGAGCATTTTCGGTTATCAAAGCCGCAGAGCATCATTCCAAATAGCTTTTGACGTGCCGGTGTGGGTGCATTCGCCGCGTGTGCAGCGTTAGGTCGGTAGAAACCGCCAATGACGTCCGCGGGGCAATCAAAATGCAAAAGTGAAATGCATGCACTGTCTCCGGCAAACAGGCTCCAAATGATAAAGAGTCTGAAAAAGAACAAAAGATGCATAAATCAGACCCGACGGAATTGAAGGCATTACCGATTTGGGCGACAAAGCTGCAGATGTTGGGTCAACTCCTGCGTCTAACGCTTCGACGGTCCCAGTGCTCAGGTGCTGTTGACGCGGTGCCGCAAAGACTTCAGCTTGAAAATTACAAATACTTTCGGGGAGATTTCTGCTGTTGCGACTGGTCTTCCACTCCGGGAACTTGCGAATACCGCCGCATTGTTGAAGAAAAAGACCAGATGTTTCCACGACCGGTCCTTGCCCATCACCAATTACTCTTTTTTCCGGTGAGATTTTCGGCTCGTGCTGTCGGTGATAAACTACTCAAATCTTACCGTTCTGCTGTGACCTTGTTAGGATGTACATCCCGTTCGTATCGACTCGGAGGTCCTTGAAGCACGGGCATATGAATGCGACTGAAGCATTACGATAGGTTGGCACGGAGAGCTTGTGTGAAGTACAGTGTGTTCCATCAAACCTATTCAATTTTGGTTCTCATCTAATGCGTTCTATGACGATAAGGGAGGGAATTTGCGAAGGAAGCTGTTGAGATATTAGTACACGTACGGGACTTTAAGCAACATATATCTGCAACAACGTACTGGCTCGGACATTCGTAACCTCCCGGATTCTTGTCTAAATAACTGCATTATGGTTAATAACCCTGTTCGATACGAGTGTCCAAGAAGTACGTACAGTTGATGATAGGTTTCTGCATCCCACCACTCTCCGGCAGGGACTACCTCAGTTGAGATCTTGCCGTTCTTCCACCACTCTTTCTGTACCTTCTCCGTGATATCCTTTGCAATCTTTTCCTGTTCTTCATCATGGAAAAAAATCGCGCTACGATATTGAGTACCCGTGTCCGGGCCCTGTCTATTCAAGGTTGTGGGATCGTGCATCCTGTAAAAGAACTCGACGAGCTGACGGAACGAAACTTTCTCGGGATCAAAGATGACTTGAAGCGCTTCGGCATCTGGAAGCAATATCAGTGGATGTCCGAGACCATGCAGGCCTAAAGTCAAACTTACGTCCAGTGCGGCCAGTGCAGACCGCTCTGTAGCTCGGATGTTTGGTGTCGCCGCCGATGTAGCCCACTTTGGCATCTAGCAGGCCCTTGTTTTCAAACTCTTTGCGATACATGTGCTCGACTCCCCAGAAGCAGCCGGCGGCAAAGGTGGCCCTCTGTGAGCCTTCGGGAAGCGCTTGACCTGTACCCTCAGGACCAAGTCGCATTGGTGTCGTCGAGAATGGGCGCAAAAGACGTGAGAAGAAGGAAGGCATGGCGGCCATGGCAACGAGGAGAGCAATACCGAGGAGTGAAAGGATCTGAATGTTTGGATTATGGGACAGCGGTTGTTGGAGATGGAGCGGCGCTTGTAAAGGCCAATTCGCCTTCTACTCGCGGATTTTATAAACAACGAGTTTTGGAATTGTTTCGAGGCAAAAGGGAAGAAAGACGTAAGTTCATTAATCGCATAATAAGGTACCTAGTAGGCAGTGCACTTCCATGCCATCATCGCTTATGAAAGCCGCTACGGATCGCGGGGTTCTCGGCCTGCGCTTACCCAAACCTCTGGTGTCTTGGTGTGTGAAGATGAGGAATCACGACTAACTGCAATTTGTCACGGTGGTTTTTGTCAATGCCCCTATTTTGGCAAGTACTTCCCTCCGTATCTGATGGAAAACTACCGTGGTAGAACAACCCTGAACTTATAAACATCGCATATCCAGGTCCATTCTTTTATAGACCTCTGATTTGATGCAGTTGTGTTTTTCGATCTCTGGTCAAGACAGTTTCTGCCTTCAACCATGAAATTACCGTACCTCTTACTTTGACCGCTCCTTGATTGCTTCAGTTCTTTCATCATGCAAGAATATATACAAACTTTTAACCCTTGCTATAACATTAACGTCAGGAGCTTTTCAAGTTTCGGGAGTGCACGGCATGATGCGAGCCCAACTTCGAAATACTCTATCCCCACATCAGGCTTCATCGACATTCAACCTTTAGTAACTGGCATTCCAAGACTTTAGCGTGATGACATGAAATTTTGGCAGAAATCAAGCAAGTGAAGCGTTGCTTATATCGCATGGCTGCCGAGATTCTCCCCCTGTTTTTTGAGATTCTGCTCCCCTCCGAAGTACCGAAACTCACCAAATTCGCAATAACGTCGCCATTTTGAAAGCAATTTTCTATTTATATAGGGTTTATAGTATATTTTTAAGCCTAAATGGCTGCTAGATATCGAACATTAAGGAAAAATCGAATGTGGTATTTGCAGTATCAAAAGTTATGCCAAAAGTTCCTTATTGTCTAGGACCGGCGTCTTAGTGGGGATCTTAGTGGGACTCCTCTAATTTTAGCGGCCCCGAGGGCTACATTTTAGGGTACCTCTCACTAATATGAGATAACCTGGCAACAAGGCACTTTAGCATGACTTTTGACGCGCACTTTTGTCGAAGTGCGGTGTCAACTCACCAACTTTGAAGCACAATTTAATCATAACTTGAAGGTCTCTGAAACTGTAAATAATAGGTAATGTTTCCTAAGACTTGTAGCTTTATTTCAATATTTAAATAAGAAAATATCTTCAAAAATGGCGATTTTATTGCAGTGTGAACTCGACTTTGGTGAGTTTGGGTACTTCGGTGGGGGCAGAATCTCGGCAGCCATATCGCATTTATTACTCCATACGGCCCTATGATTGATGGTAGGCAATTCATCTCTCTCATTTGTTAGCAGGCTTTTCGCTTCGTATTCGCAAAGCGAACGTAAAAATTCAGAATCACTCTCAATTTAGACTTTCTCTTCAACTTTATGTCTACCATCTCGGACTTATACAAAGTCTCATTTTTCATGAGGAACCGTGCCTTGGCAATCCAGAGTGTACAGGAGGCACAAGGGCGAGTCAAAGATGATCAAAATAATTAAGTCACTCAATGATACGAGAAATGATGCGCCTTGCCATAGTATTGTCATTTTCTATCCTCCAAGACCGAAAGCCTATCTTTTCTATACACCGCCACCTGACCACTTCATCCCCCTATCTCACAAGAAGCCGAAGATATCTGGATCCATATAAACGAAGAACAGAAATCTGACTCTGATTCGGAGTCTTCAATCAAGCGAAGAAGCGGGATGGAATGAGGTCCCTCTTCCCCTTGGCAACGTTGCCAGTGCCAATAGTACCACCAGTGACGCCATTAGCAACCCCACTGACTTTGGTCTGGGAGGCGGCCCTTTGGAGCTGAACCAAAGAGTTGGCGTCGTTGTCCTGCAATTTGTTAGCAGCAGATCGGGAAACGGCTAGGAGACACATACATTAGCGGAGGGATTGATAGCGCCAACCATGCCCGCCTGGCAATGGTCGTTCTGGTTCTGTGCGCAGTAGAAGGTGATCGGATTGGTGTTAGTCACGGTCATTGTAAAGGTTGGTTGACCGGTGGTCTTGCCCGCCGTGCCTTGTTGGAATCCAGAGTTGAAGGCACCATTGGGCTGGCAGGCAGCACCGCTAGTTCCTCCTCCCGAAGTGACGGTATGGTTCTAAGAAGTTCAGTAAAGATGGATCGGGTAAATGAGGGTTTAGCATACTCCGGCAACCCAAATGAACTGGACTGTGTCACCAACGGCGGCGTTGACGGTAGCCGGGGTGAAGACTCTCTGGCCACCTGTTCCGACCTGGATTTGGTGGGTGGCAGCATAGGCGGCAGAAATGCAAGCCGAAGCAGCAACGATGGATGTGATGAAATGCATGGTTGAGTATTTTCTATAATAGTATCGACCGGCGAATGAGCGAAAGTGGACTAGTTGGAAGTTTTCGTAATAATGCTAACCAGTAGCTGAACGAGAGTGTAGAATAGAACAGACGAATTGAAGAAGCGGGTATACAGAAAAAGATCTCTTGGAAGGTCTTGGAGACGAAGCTTATATACACATTCTTGGGTCCTGTCAAAGGTATCAGGTGTACCATCGGCGCTCATATGAGACGCTGACATTTGCGGTTTCAATCATGTTCTCCCGTAGACTGCGTTTGTCGTGGAACTGTCAGTGGTACCTCTCATCACGGTTTTGTCGCAGTGTCAAGTTGCGCTTTGCTCCTCGTGCGGTTCAAACCAAGTTTGGGTTGCATGAGTCACAACTCCTGTTTAATCCTTTCTGGGATGAAGCATCGGATAAAGCTCACCGTCTTAATGGTTGATCAAACAGGCACAACTCTAGACTCTTAACGTCCGTGAGGCAGAATCAGGTATGAAACTGTTCCGACTCACCGTCCAAAGACACGCGTAAAACTTTTCACTATAGGGACTCAGATAATTCTGGGCAGGCAGTCATATTGTGGGGCTGTCCAGGTCCAAGCGTTTACGGATCAACCTTCCCAGGTGCAACGCCTGTTGCAGCTGAAAGAACGGAAGAGGGCGAGCCGAAATCTGATAAACAATGGCATCTTACCCAAAGTTACCTTATGTGTTGCCCTTTGTGTACCTTCATTTCGATATTCAATCGACCGAAGCCTCATGTCATGTCTCAACTTTACCAAACCGGAGCAATGGGTTCACTGCTACCAAAGCCTGCGTCCGTGACATCATACGTGAACACTACGATAACTGACTCGCATCTCCTCGAATTGTTGACATCTCAACTTCACAGTGAAGCGGAGATTGTCATCAACATAATCATCTTAGCATTCGATGATAGCACCGGAAGTTACATTACTATTGCAACAAGTGGCTTCTCTACCATCTTCCCGTTCACTGGCAGCACCTTTCGAAAACATCTCATTACCAACGATGGCTAGATACTCTACGTGCGGAAGTTGATGATCACTCTCGGCCTCAAAGATGCAGCAGCAGCTGGAAAGCTGTATCCATCACGCTAGAGCTCTCTGAAAACTCTCCCTTGGTTGGAAGTCCTGCTGAAGAATGGCTTCGATGGTCTGAACGACTTGTACACTGAATGGCAGTCACAACTTTTTGAAACAGCAGCTGCGCGAGTGGTAGGACGAGTCGAACGTCGCTGATACCGTGGATTTGGAAATTGGGGCCACTTTTTGTCTAGATGTTGCTAATGAGACCTTGCAGCTTGTTCACGAGTTCTATGTGCTAGGACGTATATTCCAAGCCGAACATGGCGCGAAAGACGCCATGAAGAGATTGAGGCCGTCGCCACGGTCATTCGAGAGAGATCAATGTTCACACATCAACGAACTTTTGTCGAAGCCGCCATTAAGAGAGCACTGTAAGTAAAGCCATTGCATATCCAGCTGTATGGATCTTACATAACCTTTGTTCAGCTCGAATGCAACAGCAACCGAGAGAAAAGAAATCCCTACCTCGAAGCCGAATCCAATGGTGCACGCAAAAGCGGAAGAAGTAGCGGAGTCAGTCCCTTCGGCTCATTCCAGCACCAACTCAAGTTTTACAGCCTCAGATCAGCAGCTCTTCTCTTCACTCTACACACTTTATTCTGCGCATCGTCGCTTGCGTCTTCGAAGTCATTATTCCCCCACAGACAAGCTAGCAATAACAGCATTGTGTTTACCAACTTTCCTTAATGTGTAAGCGTTGTTGTCGTTACTGGACACACATTTCGGTCCTCCGTGCTTCTAGTCGAGAAATGCTTGTGCGGCAACGGACTCCGTCGCGATGGCGCAAATCCGATCCAGCTAACGGTGTAGAGTACTCAGTAATCCAAAGGGTTCGACACGCCGACCACCAAGGTGTCGCATATGGCTAAAGGCCAGGGGCAGTGGTCGATGTATTGATAAGTCTGCGTGCGTAGATGAGGAGTGTCGAGCTTTGAAGACGACATCAAAAAAGCCTGGTTTCCCTCCGCACAGCATTGTGGCGTGGCTGGCTAGCTGATACGACCTCAGCCTCACAGCGATATTTGCTTTTGCAACCATTGCACATGTGAGGTTTTTAGCGCCTTGTTTCTTCCAGAGCGAAGATTTACTCTTCAGGTTCTGTAATAATCTTTTCTAATGGCTGCTCGCTCCAGCGTAGAACCATGAAGCGCCCATGAATCCCCTATCCATCACTACCGGATGTCTCTCCCTCGTGGGGACGATCACCAAGGTATCCATAACGCTTAGCACCTTCGTTCGGACGGTCCGCGATGCACGAAGCGATCTCGACTCGGTATCTCGAGAACTCCTTTCTCTGAGAACAGTACTCGAACTCCTAGCCGAAGATACGAAGAGCACCGCAAGCCCCGTCCCTCAGAATCTTGAGAAGCAAATTAGCGGAATAGTTGGCAATTGCGATGCGGCGGTACAAGATATTGAGAAATCACTTCAAAAGCATGAGACGAAGAAAATGGCGAGCATAAATTGGGCGTGGTCGGGAAGAGAAGAGATGGCGAGGCTGAGAAGCACACTCGAGGCACACAATCTGCGCTGGAACTTGCTCTGGACATGGTTGCTCTGTATTTTCTCTGCCACATCATGTACAGTTTGAACTATCCGCTGACATCTTCCGTGAAGGTCGGTGACTCGCGATATTAAGATGGATACCACGGAAATCAAAGCGGATACAACGGCTCTCAAGCAAGACACTGAGCAGATGCTGGCCGACATTGCACGTCTGCAGGCCCAATTACCTCAAGTCGAACAAAGAGCTGGGTCAAGAGGGTTTATGCTCCAACGATATCTCGATGAGTTGACATCCTGTGCCGAAACCCTGATCGACGGCACAATTGACTCCAGTGATCGATTTGCCGACGAAGAACAGGGTGATGGTAGTGATGTCGCCTCCAATCGTGACTCTGAAACGGAAGCATCAAAAGAGCTTAAGGATGTGTCTCGAAATCTTCAAAGTGGAGGCGGATCTGGAGTCTTGCAAAACACTGCCTTTTCCACACAGCCCCTCGAGCTTGATTCTAACTCGCCACAGCATGTAAGCGATGTAGAATTCAATGCCGAAAAGTCACAGTATCCCTACCAATTACGCAGGGACTTACCGAGGAGTGAGACCGCTATCCCGCTGCACCTCCCTCCCAGAGAAGATGGTGCGGATCGATGCCACCGATGCCATGGGAAGCTGGAAGATGGTGTCTGTCCTCTCTGCGGCGTGTCGCGTGCGGCTCGTAAGGTGATGGACCTCTTCCGCAGACGTGGCAAATATCAGACAGATTCGTCTCCTCCGCAAACGTACAACTCTAGCCAACTGAACGGCTTCAAGAGCGTTGATAAACCTCGAACTGCACCGTCTTTCTCACAAATATACACCTCTAGCCAAGTCAACCCTTTCGAGAGCGTCGACAATCCTCCAGCTACACCGTCTCCCTCACGAATCTACACCTCTAGCCAAGTCAACCCCTTCGAGAGCGTTGATAAACCTCCAGCTGCACCGTCTCCCTCACGAATCTACACCTCCAGCCAACTCAATAGATTCGAGACGTTGCCTCTCAGGCGCTATCACAGCGGGTCTGCCGACGCGAACGCCTCCCAACCGCGGTCCGCTGTGCTGCAGCCGCAACAGCACAGGAGAACGCAGTCTCAGTCATCAAAAGAAAACCGTATGAAAAAAAAAATATTCATACGCAAAACAAACACTCCCGTTAAGTTATCCATACCGGGTGACGGCCATCTGTTCTTATAACGCGAGCCCCGACGACCCAAACGAGATATCTTTCTTGAAGGGCGAGATCTTCCACGCCACCGGCCTGAACGAACGGTGGTGGTGGGTCAAGAAGGAAAATGGAGAAACTGGCATCGCATCGAGCAATTTTCTTCTCTTGCTATAGACGTAAAGCGCGCTGTGTGGTTCCTTCTTCGCCGTTGGACAATCCTATTGCCAGAGGCCCTAGTAAGACCATCTAGCCCACTTCGAATTGGGAGCATCTCAGAACGCTGGAATGCCAAACATCTACAGGCTCCGTGCTCGGATAGTCGTACAGATGGGGCAGCAGGGAACGGGCGCGAAGGGCTCGTCAAGCTGCTACTCGCGAAAGACGGCAGCTGCCTGGACTCGAAGGATATCCATAGACAGTCCGCACTATCGTCGACGGCAGGGAACGGGCGCGACGGAGTTGTCAAACTGCTGCTCGTGAAGGATGGCATGGGCATGAACTCGGAGGATACGGGTTTTCACGGCAGCGCGCATGCTACTGCAGCGCGCAACCCCACCAAAAATCAATAAAACTCACCTACTTCGGAGGCCCATATCTCCACCAATATTCAGTCAATTGATTCCGAAATTACTGTTTTAGAATCTCAGAGACCTGGCTGAGCATAATATCGCAAATTTAGATGCTTAGTACGAGAAATAGTTGATCTCCAATTATCGTTGTTAGCGATAAAATACAGAGGTATTTTATAGGTGCTACAGCCCACTAAGCCTTACGAAATTTATATCAACAAATTTAGCGGTGTTTGGCTTTCTAAAGAATCGAGTTTGAAATTATTTGACTATGAAATGACGGAGATATGGGTCTCTGAAGTAGGTGAGTTTTGTTGATTTTTGGTGGGGTTGCGCGCTGCAGTAGCATGCGCGCTGCCGTGAAAACCCGTAAGGTAACTTTGGACCCACAGCGAAGCGCTCCAGTGGGCGGCGGAGTGCGGGCAAGACGCGGTTGTCAAGCCGCTACTCGAGAAGGAGCCAAACACATCGTAAATAATTGGACCTGCTCTCTGCTTATGCAATATATTGAACATGTAATTTATTAGACGTGTCGCGTGCCGCTTCTATCCAGTAACGAGCACCAGAAGCTCCTGCCCTGCGTGAACCGAATCTGAATTTTGTAGCTTTGCGGCGAACTCCACTTTGCTTCCCATTATCTGCCAGATACAAAGCATGCCTGGTCTATTCGGGCTTTGCCGATTTGCCCTTCGTCTGTATTACTCGAGACGCACGTGGCTGAATAATCTTCTTCTTCTACTATCGTTCTAGATCGAATGATGTGAATGTAATGCCCATGCCTAAACGCAAAGTGGCTTTATCTCACATCTAGTAGAAAGGCGCAGTCACAATCTCTGAGATCCGATGCCATATCGTATTGCTCACTTTTTCTTGCTAAGGTGGCTAACGTTATATCGTAGTAGCCTCAATTCTCCGCTATCGCGCGGCTTGCTCCTATCTCTCGACGGCGCCCCGCCTCCAGCTTCCAGTACGGTACGGCCTTGCCCCTCCAATTAACCTTGCCATGACTTCAAGAATTTTCCTTCTCCTGCACCCTCCAATTGAATCCTCCTCACAATCTCTGCTCTCTACTTGGTTACGTGGTAATTGCGATTTCTAGCGCGCAATTGAGAACCTTAGTCGACTGGGTGGATACCCATACCCGGCATTCCTAGCTTACCGCAGCTTGCACCTGAATCGAACCTTGATTTCACCGAGCTCCTTCTTAATCTTCTGAGAAGGGAACATTCCAAAATGTCTCTCGCCGAGCGGCTATCGAGTATGGAGGACTACGAGGGGTCGCGAGAGTTGTCTCCAAATGGCGAGGGGCGCATCAGAAAGCTCAGCTTCAATCCCATCGGCGAATGGGTGCCTCCAGTAACTCGCGAAGAGCCCATTGGCGCCTTTGAGGTGCCAAAATCGAAGCGAATACGTGAGAAGCGAAACGATCTTGCTTGATTCAAGCTTCTACTGACTACATTGGTCATAGTACAAGTCCTCGCTGCGGTGACATATTGTCTCTTCGCCGCCGGCATCGTCTTTGGCTATGCTGCCATCAAGCCTGTCTTGATCCGTGAAGGCGTATACCGCAAATACTGCACTAGGAAGGAGCTTGAAAAAGATGTGCGAGTATGCTACGAGCAGGAGATCCGGTTGAATTTCATGTTCACCGTGGCTGCTGTTTCGACCAACGTCTGCGCTTTGCCTGTTGGTACCATCCTCGACCACTATGGACCCCGAGCGAGTGGCATCATCGGCACTGCCTTTCTCGCGGTTGGTTGTCTATTCTTCGCATTCGCATTTGAACTCCCCTTTGATGGCTACATTCCTGGTTACCTCTTCCTCGCCTTGGGTGGACCTTTTGTCTTCATTTCGTCCTTTCAGCTCAGCAACACCTTCCCCAAGTACTCGGGACTTATCCTTGCTCTTCTCACTGGAGCATTCGATACGTCAAGCGCCATCTTTTTATTTTACAGGCTGATCTATCAAGCGACCGACGGCACTTTCTGGCCCAAAAAGTTCTTTTTGGCGTACCTCGTTGTTCCGGCTTTCATTCTTGTTGCTCAGATCTTCTTAATGCCACTGAACTCCTACAAAACGGTTGGCGAGTTAGTTGCACAGGCCGAAGACCAAGCAAACGAAGATATTGATACCGATGACGGGATCGAGGACGAAGTTACTCGGGCTCGACTTGCCGAGGCCCGCCGTGAGCGCCGAGAGAGTGTCATCTCTGAGATCACCGAACTCCTTGGCTCAAAGAGTGGGCAGAAGCAAGTCAAGAAAGAGGAAGAGAAACGCCATATCAGTGGAGTTTGGGGAGCATTGCACGGCAAAACCGCCCTCCAGCAAATATGCTCGCCTTGGTTCGCTCTTATCACTCTTTTCACTGTTATCCAAATGACGAGGATCAACTACTTCGTGGCCACCGTCCGGCCCCAGTATGAGTACCTACTCAGCGACTATCACAAGGCTGTCGTCGTCAACAACTTCTTTGATATTGCTCTTCCCTTGGGAGGTGTCATTTCGGTACCGTTCATAGGTATGCTCCTAGACAACCTAAGCACTCCAGTGGTGCTTGGAATCCTAGTGGCCTCCGCATCGATAATCGGTGTCCTCGGAGTCATTCCTCAAATGTGGGCCGCTTATGCCAACATCTGCCTCTTTGTCGTGTACAGACCATTTTACTATACCACAGTGTCCGACTATGCCGCAAAAGTCTTTGGATTCGCCACGTTCGGCAAAGTCTACGGCTTGATCATCTGCTTGGCTGGACTCTTCAACTTCTCGCAGTCTGGTCTAGATGCGCTCACCCACAAAGTCTTTGATAACAACCCAACGCCTGTCAATCTAATACTGCTTGGAATTGCGCTCTTAATCGGCACCATACTGGTTTGGTTTGTCGCTGTCAGAGCCAAGAAACTTGGTAAATCGATTCTTCAGCAAGAGGCAGAAGAGGCCGAGGAGACGCTTATGCCTGGTGCGGATACGGAAGGTATCACGACCAGGGATTATGGCACGCTATAAGAGAACCCAATATGTTCATATATGTATTTGACCGTGAGCCATATGTACAGCCTCTGACTTTTGACTTGCATCGTTGGCGTTAATGGTTGTATGGCTGTTTATTAGGCTGCTTACGCAGAGTTCAATGATTCCTAGCTATGTGGTGGAATCAGGTCACGATTTTTGCAAAAGTGGTTATTACTTGGTATCAAATCGCCTGTATATATCGCGATCCAAATCAGAGTATTCATTGACTCAACTAATCTTCTCTTTAAATGGTTTGAGTGCCGCTCCATCGGCATTGCTGATGTTCACGTGACATTTCAACATCAGATTCTTCTGCAGTTCCATTCTACCTTTCAACCTTCGACAAACTCCACGGCTACGACTAGCATATGAAACTAAGGACCAGTAGGTATACATTTATCATTGTTTTTGCAGTTTAATGATGTTAAATTCATTGCATGTATTATCCGACACAACAGCATTGCTGAAGTGCCTGCGGACACGTTCTTAAATTTCTGATTTCGTCCATCCAGAAGATTAATCTCCTTACATTTCTTGGCTGGTATTCGAACTAACGGTATGTTCTAATCTCTAGCCAACTAGCATGACCAAAGGAAAGCAGACGGTGCCTTCGGGCAAGTTCAGCCTTCTTTATTTTGCCGCATCTTCAACTCATACAAAGAAAACCTCGGAATACTTGGACGCACCATTGCGAGCCAGTGAACTATTTGATACTCTTGAGAAAATGTACCCTGGGATGAAAGACAAGATCCTAGACAGCTCTGCAGTTACTTTAAATCTGGAGTATATCGAGCTTGATGACGGTAGTGATGTCACTTTCAAAGAGGGAGACGAGGTTGCAATAATTCCACCTGTCAGCTCGGGATGAAGGTCGTGGCAGAAGAGACAAAACATGACTAGATTGGTGGTGAATCCAAGTCCACTTGCTCTCGCAGAATAGACAATACGATTTCAGCACGCCGCCTCCAAGATATACCAGGATTATCAGCACAATCAGTCAACGTTGTCAGCCTCGTATACAATGCAGAGCTGCCACTTGTGTTCAAGATCGCCTGTCGAATAGCTGTCTCCTAGATCATTCCTCGCACTTGTCCACCCAAACGAAATCACCTGCTGATCATGGCTATGGGCCCTAGCATATCGGTGCCAGAGGGAGCGAAAAGCTTCCTGGTGTCAACTTTGTTGGCTTTGATGCCTCCAGTACCCACATTCCACCAAAGGAGACCTTGACGCCCAGCGTCGTCTTGATGACAGCGAACGCCATGGAGGAATTCCCAAAGCATTTGCAGGGCATATTGGACGCCATTCAGATCGCATACCTATCTGTAGTGCTTGTTAACGATACTGATTGGGCATCAGTGGCCAAAAATGTCAAGACATCGCGCAACCCTGGCGGAATGCTGCAATTGATTGAGCTCAACATCTGTTGGGGAGTGACTGCGTTCAGAGGCTGAGACTCTTTGCGTTCAACCGTGGCAATGCGCAGAGTCAGTGAAATTGCGAACGAAGTACGACAGCTGAAGTCAAGTCAAGTAGGTATTGTCCGAAGTGGTTTCCAGAATCTAGTCGAAGAGTGTAGTATTCGAATGTCGAGCAGGACTCTGTTAGCAGCGATCGCATTCTGGAATACCGCTTAGAAATCACACTCGATATAATTCAGGTCTGCCGGAATATATCGGTGTGGATAGAACCGCAAGCAGGGAAAGAACTCTTCAATCTCCTCGAAGATATGGAGGCGGAGGAAAGGCAAGGAAGCTACGTGATAATGGAGCTGCTCTCGAACATTGTGACTGCCTCATAGCCTCTTCAGATACAAAAGCATGGCAGTGCGGCTTCTCAAAAGCTCGAGAGTCTCAAGCTTCGATTGAATGAAGACGTTATCGGGAAAACCATAGCTGTCTGTGCGACATGGTGAATGGCGACTTGGTTTCCTAATCACCTAAAGTATTCCCAGTGACCGAAGTGAGATGCATGTAGCCAATTGCATGGAAGGCCAACTTAGGGAAGTTCCAGCCGAGCCGCGGATCAACTCCGAATGTTGTGCTCAGAAAATGCATGAGTAACTACTCTATAGATCGGAGTCTTCGCATTAATTAACCTCAACCTTTGACAGGGCGTGATGGAAAACGCGCTCATTTTGACGTTGTGATGTCTTTTCCCATAATACAATTCTCTTCATTGAGTCGAAATCCCATCTGATCCCTCAAAATCCCATATCGAAGCTGAATCGCCCATCGTCAAGTTCGCAACTGAATGCAACCTAGCGTTTTACCTCGCGCTCATATTCGATCGAGTGCAGCTGCACACGGGGCTGGGATCTTGCTGTTAGGCCGTAGACTCTGCCGCCTTGGCGTCATTGTTCACTGACTCTTGGCCCTCTTTTCCTTTTTGACTGCTATGTTGTCCACCGGCTTGAACTAGGTCCCACCAATTTCACAACCTCAGAAGAGCTGATGCGAACCTAGTTATCACCTCGAAGAATTTCAGGCCGATGACTTTGCGATAAGTAAGAGTTAATTCTCTTACCTTCGCGACATATTGAGTTCACGAACTCGCACTTGCCGTCATGATATGGTGCTGCGGTATCTCGGTATCTGCGTCTCCAAAATCTGATCTGAAATGGCCGTAAACGCACCCATGGACTCCATTACCATGTCTGAGGTTCCAAAGCGAACAAGGCGGCATATCACCAGTCCTTCTAACTCCATAGTTCCAAAGGCTCATCGAATCGCGAGAGCCTGCGACAACTGCCGGCTTAGAAAGTCAAGATGTGACGGGCGGTTACCGTGTAGCTTTTGTATCGTTCATCGCTTCGGTTGGTCTTTCTCTCAACAGTTACGACATGCGAACCTATGATTACTGACTCTCAGGAGAATGTGCTTACGACACGACAAGACCGAAGATTCAGTTGAGCACCAGTTACATTGCATCTTTGGAAAGAGATAGAGAGCGACTGAGAGATGCGCTTGGCATATCCAAAGATGTAAAGCTAACTGACGATATCATCAATGACGCAGCACGATCTCGCGTGAATGAAAATAGTCACAATGGAAGTTCCACTTCAGATTCTCGCGATAGCAGCGGCACAGCGGATGTAACTACTTCGTCGACCTCTAACAGTTCCGTACCGAACGCACTTCTGGAAACGATGGTCGAAGCGACAGGGAAACTGAGCATCGACGAACGTGGTAATTGCGATTATCACGCCAATATCGCTGGTTTGGCTCTGATAAGAAGAATTCGCGAACAATGTGACGCACTTCTTGAAGGCAGTGAAGAAGGCCAACCCACTCGAGCGTCAGAATCTTTCAAACCCTTAACTTCTCCCGTTCGCTCGCCGATTGTGTCTGAAGAGACAAAGCCACGCGACGGTTTTCCACAAAGATATCTTGCTGAAGTGTACGTTGCGGCAGCATTCAATATCGCTCTTCCGCTGGTTAAATTCATCCATGAACCTTCGTTTTATGCGCGGTTTAATCGATTCTACGCCGAAAGAACTGAAATGAGCTCTGCTGCCAGTGTAGATGATATTCGATTTGAAGCGCTTCTCAACGAACTATTTGCACTAGGCGTAATGTTTATGCCACATTCCCAATTTGAGGCAAACATGGACTCATCGGCAAAAGCGTAAGTGGAATAATTTATAGAAGTTTGGTGGGCAGCGCTGACCGGTTCATACAGAGAGCGATACTTCCGACGCGGTTCCGAACTGATAGACATCGCAGATTGCCGTGACATGACCTCTCTCCAAGCTTTGATGTGCATGGTCATGTATCTACAATGCTGTGGAGCTATTCCAACGTGCTACACGTACATATCCCTCGCCACTGCTGCGTGCACAAGAATGGGACTACACCGCTCGGAGTCTTCTACTCACTTAAACCCAATCGACCAGGAAGTTCGGAAACGGGTATTTTGGTCTTTGAGGACAATGGCCACCTACGTAACTACAATCTTGGGTCTACCACGAATGTTAAGCGACAACGATATAGACCAGGACCTACCACTGGAAGTAAATGACGAATGCATCACGGATGACGGAATCGACGAACGTCTTTCTAGTGTGACATGTCCTATGACAACTGCCAACGCACATATGAAGCTCATTCGTATCATGGACACGATTCGAAGGAATGTCCTTAATCCATGCAAGTCTGGAGGAGATCAATCGCAAGCTTACATGGTCGACTACGCGAGGATTATCAAGGCTGAAAACGAGCTCGAAACTTGGTTCACTAGCCTTCCAAGCGACTCCAACTTCAACAAACCCATCTCTAATGACTTGATCAAGTGCGTTATATTTCTCTACGTTAGCTGAGGGCACATCGCTGATGGATTATGCAGAGCTCATCTTTTACTGCGCTTGATGTACGCTCACGTACAGATGGTACTCTACCGCCCTTTCCTGCATCATATTACGAAGAAGAAAACGGATCGTGATTTTGATATTCGGGCCTTCGCTTGTGCCTCAGCGTGCATCCAAGCGTCCATGCAGGTCGTATGGTTGGATGAAGCTTTGGATTCCAAAGGCCTGCTCCACGGATATTATTGGCCAATTTTATACACTACGTTTGTCTCCGTCATCTGCCTTCTTATGTTCGTCCTTAGCAACAAGAGCGATCCTACAGCACAAGAATCACTCTCTGCTGCTGTTAGAGGATATCGAATCCTCGTCAAATTCGCAAAAACGAACCAAAGCGTACGAAACTTTGCTGAGTCGTTGAAGGTGATACCATCTCAAACAACAAAGTTGAATGATGCCTAGCTACTAACACATCGTAGCCATTGTTTGATCGACTCGCGGCTGAGAAGCTATGTGACGTTCCCTCTCTGAATTTGCAGGAGGAATCGACCACTCAGCAGCTTAATACAGAATCCTCAACTCTGTTCCAGTCGATTCAGTATGCGGACAACGAATTTGACGTGGATAATCTTTTCATGCCGTCGCCCGCGGTAGCCGCTCAATCTTCGGCATTCTATGCAACGCCCGACACAACCTTAGATCTGGAGCCGCACCTGCAAGCCATGTGCTATCCTCCGGGTGACACTCTACAACACTTCAGTGGCGATGGCCCGATGGAAGGTCTGTTTTCATTTGGCAATCAAAATGCGTTCCCAGAAATGAACGGTGGGATAACAGGACTTCCATGGTATGGGATGGTAGGCCAAACCTTCTGACTATAGCGTCCCCTTCGATGACTCTGGTGGCTTATACGAGCGGCATTTGTCCGTTCATGTGAAATGGATCATTTGTATAAAGAAATATTCTCTTAGATTCTCGTACCGAAAGGGCTTATGAGATTGCGAGGGGCGAACGAGAAGATGAGAATAGCAAACAAGTCAATCTCGGAGACGATCTTCATTTTCTTTACCAAGCTTTGGTATTTATGCAGCCTCCAAGATTGGGGCAGCGACTATCGCGGTCTGGATTCCCATCAAGCTTGCCAATTCAAAGACTTCCATAACCTCCTCGGGAGATGCTCCGTGCTTAATCGCGTTTCGGATATGCAATTTGAGCCCAGGCTGGTAAAGATGGGTTGTTGCGCAGTCGATCGCACAATAGATTAGCTCCTTAACTTTCGGCTCGAGTACTTGGTGGCTTGGTTCGAAAGGAACAGAGGAGAAATCCTTATACGCCTCAAAGTACTCCGGATCAAGCCGTAGAACAGCTTCCCAAGTACTATGCCAGTACCCACGCTTGGCCTGGAAATCCGCCTTAAGCGCTTCCTTTTGCGCGTCGAGTCCTTCATTTGGGAGATGGCCCGACATCCCCTCCTCGTCAAGGACTTCGAGCAGCAAAGGTATGCCGACATTAACGGAGTGGACACCAAGAACAGACGTCAATTCCAATGTTTCCATGATTTCGGCCTTTGTTGCCCCGGCTTCAAGCGCGTCTCTTGTGTGCTGTAGAATGCCTGGTGGCCACAGATGCGTGCATGAAGCATCCACAGAGAGAAGAACAAGTGCTTGGATCTTTGCAGATAATTTATTCCTCAATTTGGGTACCGCTCGAAGCTTAGCATAAGCAGCGAAGTAATCAGGATCGAGGTTCAAGATCGTTTCCCATTCCTGTGACCACTTTGCTCCGGTACGAAGGAACTCCTCTTTCAACCTAAATTGATTTTGTGAGAGCGACATCTTGCAAGATTGTAGAGAAGACTGGAATGGAAACAAGTCTTATATTAATCCAAACCTCGGAATGGAATGTCCATAATTTATATCGTAAGCACGTCGAAGAGGGGTACTCTACTATTATCCTCAGGCGTTAACTGCTTATCACTCCCTTAGCGAGAGCATATAAGTACCTCTCGTCGACATCCGGTTGCGGTGGTCTTCCTATATTCTCAACCTAGGAAAATTTGGTATTTACTCAGCAGCTCAGTCTTAAGCACCAAGGTAAAGTCGCTTACTGTAAGAAGGCTGCGGCTTGCTTAAAGGATCATTGGGAAATAATAGTTACTTTGCAGTTGACTGACCCTAACCCGAATCTTGCGAACTCTATAGATGTGGACCCTACCGATTTAACAAACCATGGTAAGTGGGATAGATGGCTGGTCTTCCTAAACATTGGGAATGCATAATCTGATCAACGATAGGGCTGTGAAGGTAGCACCAAACGGAGATGCTAGAGTCCACGGTGTCAGTTGGTCGTTTGCTGAATAATTCATGCCACTATTGGTGCACTTGCTAAAGCGCTACTCGGAACCAAGAGCTGTTCATCGGGTTACTGAGCCAGAGAAAATTCGCCGGTAGTGTCGCAGCAAGGTACTGGCAGCGATGGTGACGATCACTGTGATGAAGGCGGGAATTATGAGCTTCCCGTCCGCGCGAATCGGCGGTGGGACCCACTTGTTGGCCTGGAGAAAGGAGAACAAGTCATGGGGCATGGATATTTGACCAGTTCCCAGACAGGACGGAAAGGACAAAGAATGATTGCTCGATTCGCCACTGAATTCACTAATTACTTAAGCCCCTCCTTGCCACCATTCCCAATCGCTCCACCACTGATTCCAGAAACTGCCCTGTACCCCAACGCAACACATTGTCCACCGCAACAATAAAGTCCACCACGCTCTTCAGTAGCATTCCATGGCAAATCTCCAAAAGCATCTGGTTGATCTTGCACACGCCATCTTCAATGTGGGTGTAGTGGGCGTAGAGCTCGTGGTAGGGGCCTTCGGTGCAGATGGAAAAGAAGAGGGGCGTTGCAGTGTTTGAGAGTGTGAGCGGAACATCGGAACCTGTGGTTGTTGCACGCTTGACTAGCTCATTTAGACAAAGCTGTATCTTCAGCCCAGAAGCCGCCGAAACTGCAGCCTGGTTCTCTGCTTCGAAGACTGGTTTACCTGTCGAGTAGGCCTTGCTCTCTGCAACAGCAAATGGGAAAACGAGACCTGATGGGCGTTGCGTGGGCACTACGATCAGCAGCGGCTCTTCAGGCCCGCCTCGCTCGCGAGACATCATGGTGTTCTGAAGCTGTTCAATGAATCGCCTGGCCCTGGTGTTATCAAGAATTTGCGATGACAGAGCGGAAATGAGTGCTGTATCTTTTGTGCCCAGCGAGATGTCAGGACGTGGCGTTTTGATTGGGGAAGGCTCTTCAACTTTAGGCGGGAGAGAGTAGAGGGCTGGAGGAGGCATGGTGTCCGATTCCGGTAGCCTGTTATCTGGCGCAGAGTCTGATACGTCAGTCATTGAGAGTCGGGGAGAGATGAGCGTCCGGGCGTCACGTTGCTGCTTGCGTTTTCGTGATGGAGCCGAAGCGTCATTAACCTCTTGTTGCTCGTCTGCTAAGAAACTCAGATTCAAATCCGACTGCTGGATCGTTGGCTTAATCTCCTCTCGCCAGTCGGCTTTTGCACGGAGACAGAGGTTGCTGTGGTCCATAGCCAGGAGCGCTCTTTCTAGTAGCCCAATGAAGTCATCTTCGCCAACCGCAGCTTTGACTGCGTTCTTACAGCCGTTGTAGAATTCTTGTGCTATGATACGGAGTTCGGCGTGGCGCTCCTTGGAGACTTTGGCTTTGATAACGGCGTTGATAGCGGTTTGGATGTCAGCAGGCGGATCGGTGTGGATATAGACTTCGGCCGCCGCAAGATACTTGTAGCGGTAGTAGGACATGGAGCCAGAAGAGCGTTGGGATGGGACTGTATCCGCTTCTGATATGGAACGCCGTGATGAGGACCGTTTGAGAGCCGGGACGTTGTTGGCTGCGGAGTCCATTTTTCCCCGGTTGAATCTTTGTAAGTTCTTCTCAGAGAGCTCGAGCTTAGGAGGAATTCTTCGGGGTTGTTTAACAGGGCGCTTGTCGTTTGGCTCGTCGGCTTCAGCTTCGGAGACGTCTTGTGAGCGCTTCCGTTTGTTGTGGCCCAACTGAGAGATGAATGGTGCTTGTAAGAGCGGCTTGTTGGAATCTTTTGCTTGCAATCGCGCGCTCCGGCGAGCGGTCGCACGCTGAGGATCTGTTGTGAGTTGCCGCCTCTTGGTGGAAGCAAAATTGGCTAGCGGAGCCATAGTGAGTGGAAGAGAAAGGCGGAACACGCAGATATACGATGACCGGATGGATGCTAGAGTGTCGGCGCGAGGTCGGATAGACAAAGATGTAGGAGCCAAGTGGACGGCGTTGCCAAGCTTGGCGCTTGCTGAAACGGAAAGGTGTTGAGTCGACGACGTGAGACTGGCAGGGGGATAGTTATTCTGGCTTACCTTAGTTATTAATGATTCGTCAATTTCCCACAACAAAATAGATTTAAAAACATGTTATAGAATGAATAAGATTTTCGAGCCATTATCAATCTCCCCGTGCAGTCATGACAGTGGAAGTACCGAAGTAGCACAAGCAGTTGTGAGATGATAGATCTCGTGATTTGGTGGACACGCGACGGCGCGCCGCGACTGAAATGCCATTGTCTGACGTTTAGTCCATGACTACACCTTACCAAACCTTCATCTAATCGACGCACAAACTGTGAACGAACTCCTCTCAAGGACGCCAATTACATTTCCAACAATTCCACCCCATCCAAATGATCTACATCTGCATTCTTGCACCTTAAGCCGGCCTGCATAGCCCTCCTGAGCGGCCTTGTCTCAATCGGCCGTTCTTTCTAAGCCGCTCCGAGACGTGTCAGAGCGAACAACAAAATTTGTGCCACCTAGATTGCGATCTGCTGTCCTTTCTATTCCCATAAACTGTCGGATGCTTTCTTCTCCTCAGATTCCTGATCTAAGCCTCCCATTTAGCACTGATTCACACCGATCTACAGTGCCCTTCTCCATCTCATTTCGCAGACCATCACCACTATCGCATACCCATTCTCCCTTCGATCTTCACCTTACATGTCAGACCATTGTATGAGGTTGTGACGCAAAACATATTCCTCGCAACTGGCTGAAGGCGGAGGAGGAGGAGCACAGAATGACGGACGTGGTTGCAGACCTTGAGCGACTTCTCGCTTACTCCAGTGATCAGCATTGGCTGTGTCCGCGAAATGGCCGGGACGGAGACGGATTATACTATGATGAAGACGTCTATAATGAGCTGGCGGCCGAGAGCCCCGTTGAAAAGAAAATTCGAATGGCAAAACTCACTGAAGCTGAGAAACGGAAGGCACTTCTGCTAAATGCCCTTCGCATCTTCGCATTTGACGGTGCGGATGCTCTCAAGTTACAGGAATCTCTTCTTGAACGATTGAGCGTCCAACTTGGCGAGTGCGATGTTTGCATACGAGTCTACCACAAATCTCGATCGGAGTTGAAGTACAACCTACAGCAAGAATTCGACGAAGAAGACGTTGCAAATTTCATGAGCACATTTGATGAAATGAATATCACACGAATTCAACAAGGTACGTCATCGATCATGCATGATTTGAATGAGGGCATGCGCTAACAGTTCGTTCCAGGTCTTCACCATGCGCGTACTCAACTCGAGAGCCTTCCTGTTGCAAAGCGAAGTATTCGAGCTCTTGATATGAAAGGTGTCTATGCTCTCTACGAAGCGCTGAGTTGCAAACCATTTATTTGCAATGAACAGCTCTTGATAGAATATTTCGATCCTCCCTTCCAGATGGTGCAGACGAACAAGCGTCTAATTCTCCAAACATACCTTCCTGCCACCACTCACTTCCTTTTCAGTTTTGATCACGAGCGACATGAATGGGCAACTATCGCGTGGACTAGGATGAAGAGGCCTCCAACCATGAACGAATTTGATTGGGCTATCAGAGAGCCTCTACTCGGCGCAATGGGAAGGGTCCAAATTCAAAACATAGAGATTGGATTCTCACCGACATTCTGGAGCGGACTTCGTTTGATCTTATCTAGGCTCAACAAAAACATCGTAACACATGCTGTGAGAGGCATGGAGTATGACGTCTATAAGCTTGTGCTCGATCACCTACAGGTGGATTCAAGCGGTTACCTAGACGTCGTTCGAGCTTTGAATAGCCTGATAACTCTATCCCCATCAGATTTCTGGGATTCAATGGGTTCAATCTCACCTGGAACAATTGCGGAACAAATATTCGGCAGCGCTGTCATGGACTTTATCCTGGCAGATGCGATAGACGAAGAAAAAGTCAAGGTCCTTTCCGAGGTCTTAGCCTGGGTCAACCCTTTCATGGCATCAATCAAAGCTTCCAATCGAACCCCTGCCTGTCGCGCCCTCATTCACCAGCTTATGGATCGTTGTCAAGATGAGAAGTATCCACAGATCGGGAGATCATATTGCTTCAAACAAGCTCTAGAAGTCTTGAACATGACACTTCAAGCCTTAATCGAGGGCGACAAATCTAGTACATTTGCTGGAAATGCAACTATTTATGACATTCTGAGCTTGATCATGCAGCATGTCGATTCTATTTTGGAACCCACTCATGGTTTGACGAATACGGAGAATTACGAAGACACCGTCTTGCTACCAATTCAGGTTATTGAGAAAGCTCTTACACTCGACTGCATAGCTTTGAACATGTACCGTGAAAAGGCGGAAAAATTGGAAGACTTGGTGCAAGAAAAAGATACAAACTCGATTGATCTATGGCAGAAGATTGTGAACAGCGTTCGACTCGGAGATCAAGCACTAGCAAGCCACATATTACTTGGTACTTTGAGTATTTCTGGGCTTGAAGAGTTCATCCCACGGAAAGACTCAGTCTTGAAGGCTGAACGTATCGCATGGAACTCCGCTTTTGAAGCTCGATGCGGACATGTCACGGCTCTTCTGGATCGAGTCAACGATTTCGAACCATTTGATATTGCTGGACTGTTCAAGACGCGGCATCTAGCTTGTGGAATTGTTGCACCTCTTCTTTCGTCAAATGCGGATGTACGACAAGGCGCAGTTGCCATCTACAAGACACTTGCTCAGGAAGACGGACGGCGAGAGTCGATTCGGTACATTCTTGAACAACCCTACGAAAGATTCCTTCTTGCGTTAGCCGATATTATGAAATTGCTTCGAGCGATAAACGCATATACACCGATGGTCATTTTGATTCGACTGTCAATGGATGTGAACGAGTCTCTCTGTGATTCTCAAAATGGTATCTTGCGATCAAAGAATCTCACAGATATGGATGCAGAGGCTACAAAGCTTTATTGGAAAGCTGTTTGGCGAGCACTGGACACCATTTTTACCAGCACAGAAAACTGGAGCCTTCAAGGTCATGATAAAGCCGAGATGCAGGACTTCTGCAGAGACACTATGCAATTCGCTGAAGCTTTCTTCGATTCCTACGACATCTATGTCAATGCGGTAGCAATTATTGATCATGATACTGGTCAGAGTAACTCTTCAGACGTTGCTAATGACCTTTTAAGCATTCCGAAAGAGACTATGGGATCAATGGTTATGTGGCTACGGCTTCGAGACGAGTATCTGGCAGAAAAGATTGTGAAACTTGTCAGCAAGTTGCTTATAAAGCTTCGCGAAATTCAGCAAGAAGTCAGAGAGAAAGCTCTCGATTACATAAATCGAATCGTGACCGGAGAAGTCAAAGCGAAACTAAGTCCACAACAATGCGCGCAACTACAACGTGCATGGGAAATCCATACCGGTCGACGCATGCCTCGGCCAGATCTTGAAGAAATTGTCAAACCACGGAAACAAGGTTCCTTAAACGAGTGGATAATGGCGGACAAACAAAGGCAACGGCAGCTTGAAAGGAAAGACTCGATAGCCGAAAGCACCAAAGCTACTCAGCTGTACAAAGAACGCATGGCTTCGAAGTTCGCTTCCAGCGCAGCCAAAGCGAAAGAACCTTCGAGACCTTTATTAGATGCTGCCGCAATCAAGAAACGCAAAGAAGAAGCGGATGCCAGAAAGAAAGCGGATGTTCAAAGAGCCAAAGTACTACGAGGCGAAACAATAACCAGCAAGTCAGTCATTGAGACAAAAGACAAAGAACCCGCATATAAAGGCGACAGCATGATGGTATCTTCCGACTCAGAGTCTGATCGTGAAGCCGCTCTTGATGAACTTTTGGGTTTCGGCAAACGAAACAAGGAACAGGCTTCGAAATCCGCAAATAACCATATTTTTGCCAATATTCCCGAGCCTGCAAGACGACCAGTCAAGGTCAATCGCATCGTTCGATCAACAAGAGACATGCGTGCTCGCTTGGCGCCCGATCTGAGTACTCTGCACAAGGAGATTCTGGGTTGGGACTATTTTCACGATGGAGAATTCCCTCCTGGATCTTCTCCACAGCTATACAAAGCTGTACCGAAGAAGTTCAAAAACATTGTCGAATACAAGAACATCTTTCGTCCTCTTCTAACGCTAGAGGCTTGGCAAGGTTTTGTCAAGGCACGGGAAGAGAACTCATTCAAACCCTACGATGCCAAAGTGGTAACCCGAGCCACCGTTAATGCATTCATCGAGATTAGCACCACTGTGGTTCACTCGGACAATCAGGACCAGCAACCCTCTGAAGGCGATGTTGTACTCTTCTCCAATTCAAAGACGCCACAGACTTCGGCAGCCCAACCACATTGCCTCGCTCGTGTACTTAAGGTCACGCGCAAGAAGCAACTACTGGAAGTCCTATATAGGGCAATGCCTACGGGACCTTTCACTCCACAGTTTGGAGCCAACAGTATTGTGCATGCGGTCAAAATCCAGTCCATTACCCCGCTTGAGCGCGAGTATGGCGCACTTATTGGTCTGGAGTATTACGATCTTGCCGACTATATCCTGAATGCACGTCCGTCGTATTTATTACAATACACTGACCATCAGCTCGACCCAATTAGCAAGAATTACCAACTCAATAAGGCACAGGCGAAAGCGGTGAAGTCTGCATTAGACAATGACGCATTCACTCTTATTCAGGGGCCGCCTGGCTCTGGCAAAACCAAGACTATTGTTGCTATTGTTGGTGCTCTTCTAAGTGACTGCTTTCGTGATGAAGGTAGCGCTGTTCAGCGTCCTACAGGTACGACGTCGTCTTCTCGGCCTGCCAAAAAGTTACTTGTCTGTGCTCCAAGCAATGCTGCTGTTGACGAATTGGTTATGCGTTTCAAACAAGGCATTCGGACTATGAAAGGATTCAGTCATAGTATCAATGTCGTTCGTCTAGGGAGAAGTGAGGCCATCAACGCACAGGTCCTGGACGTCACGCTTGAAGAGCTTGTCAATAAGAGATTAAACGTCAACAATTCAAAGGAAAGTGCCCGAGCTAAGACGCAGAAGATTACCAAAGAGCATCAGGAAGTCTCAGAGAAGCTTCGTCTCGCACGGGAGAAGGAGAATTCTGGGGTACTCAAAACAGGACAAGAGATGACGGAACTCTTGGCTGAAATTCAAGCCCTTTCAAGACGGAAGAAGGATCTCGGCAACCTTCGTGATGCTGCTTTAGACAAGGAACAAGGTGCCAACCGAGCGGCAGAATTGGCGCGGAAACAGGCACAGCAAGCCGTACTTGACTCGGCCCATGTCATCTGTGCAACACTGAGCGGCAGTGGACATGAAATGTTCCAAAACCTCAATTTGGAGTTTGAGACCGTCGTCGTCGATGAAGCGGCACAATGCGTTGAGATGAGCGCTCTCATCCCATTGAAGTACGGCTGCGCAAAATGTATTCTCGTCGGAGATCCGAAACAGCTTCCTCCTACAGTTTTCTCGCGCGAAGCAGCTCATTTCCAATACGAACAGAGCTTGTTCCAACGCATGCAAACAAATGATGCGGACGCCGTTCACATGCTGGATACACAATATCGTATGCATCCAGAAATCAGCAAATTTCCGAGCATTACATTCTATGATAGCCGTCTCCTTGATGGACCAGGTATGGATCAACTGCGACAACAGCCATGGCATGAGAATGACCTTCTTGGTCCGTATCGCTTCTTCGATGTGGAAGGAAGACACCAAAGTGATTCTGCTGGTCATTCACTCATCAACAAAGCTGAAGTTGATATTGCAGACGCACTCTATAGTCGACTGACTAGGGACTATTCCACCTATGACTTTAGAGGCAAAATCGGCATTATTACTCCTTACAAGAGTCAGCTACGTGAGCTCAAGTGGCACTTCACCCGAAAGTACGGTCAAGCCATCACAGATGTGGTTGAGTTCAACACGACAGATGCCTTCCAAGGACGTGAGAGCGAAGTTATCATCTTTTCTTGTGTGCGTGCTCAGCCAAAGGGTAGTGTCGGTTTCTTAGCCGACATCCGACGTATGAACGTCGGCCTCACACGTGCCAAATCATCTCTTTGGGTCCTCGGAAATGCAGATACGCTGGTGCGAGGCGAATTCTGGCGGAAACTAATTGACGATTCGAAAGCAAGGGATAGGTTCTTAGTGGCAGAGCAGTACCTTGGGCCTTTGAAGGAACCAAACAACTCGACTGTTCTGTCATTAAAGCCAACAGCTTGCAAAGCAGCAAATATGGCTAAAGCGCCTGTTACGGATAACACTTCGACTGCGCAAATGATGCCTGATGATGCAATGAACATTGACAGCGACAGCCCCGCTGGAAGGAGTCACGGCCACTTGGACGATACTCGACCAACATTATCCAGAAGATCGAGTATCGAGACAGCAGGCTCCAGGTCGACCAGCGGAGAATCGTTAGGAAGCAGTCGGAAGGCAGCGACGCCGAACGGCCCTGTACCCAAGACTGGAGAACCTGATGCTAAGCAGTCCGAAAGGAATCGAAACAGTGACTCGACGGAAACAAAAACACATATTCGGCCAAAGCAGCCACCACTTCGTGCCAAAGACAGACCTGCGGTGAAGCGTCGCCCGGTTGAGGAAAATAATCCGCTTCTCATCCGCAAGAAGCCGAAGAAAGGTTAAGGCATGATTTCATTTACGAGTACTCGCGGTCGACTATCTAGTGATTTTGTGATTCTCAGATGTTGACCACGGTTGGGATGAAGCATTTCACGGTGTTCGAATTTGAGTTATGGGACTCTTTTAATCGAGGGTCAATGCATGGAACGGTGTTAGACTGCAGCCAATCTCAGGCTGCTCACTTTGCTGCATTTTTCATGGCTTCTTCCGGCTGAAGACACGCGTACTGCCGACCCCATTATGGGAGATTGACCGTTCAGCCACTCTGTACTCTATAGCTGTCCATCACTTGGACGTGACTCTATCTTCTTGATACAGTGTCATAACCATAAAACGAAAGCAGGAGTTCGGAATGGTAAATCGCCCGTTTCCAACCTGCAGAACCTCACCGTTCTTGTGTGACTCTAGCTGGCATAATTCCTTTTCGTCCGTTGAGAGACACAGTGAAAATCACAAGTGGTGAGCTCCCCGGAACGAATATATCCATTTGTGCATTTCTGTCAGGTCTGAATGATACTGTACTATGTGCGGGGGTAGTGAATGCTCTCATACCTGTCCCAAGTATACAGACAGGCCATCGTCCAGAACCAAATAAAGAAAGTGGCGATCTAAATCGTAAGCCCACCACCCAGCGCCAGGGGTGTCTTACTTCTCCCAGGGGCCCGATCTCCCTGCTGGTCCCTCAGATCCTGGATCCAGACGGTAGTGAAGCACTTTCGGTAAATGCAAACACCGCCTTGGGAGAATCCCACTGCGAGTCTAGGCACCTTTTGGAGTGAGTTATTGTAGAATATCTCCAAGGCCGTAGACCTCATGGGTCTGATTTTGCTCTCCCCGACCAATGATGGCGCAATCTTTTAGCAAGACTCTTCTTGGCCGACTCTCCCTTCTTGACCGACCGAGACGAATTTTTCTCTTCGGAACTCATACGTGATTGCTCAGTTTCGCTATGGTCTGCACTGCGAGAACCTGATGTTCCCCGTGCGACCTTAGTAGTCGCCTTATTGTTTCCTGTCATCATATCACCAGATAAAGAACGGCTGCTATCAGAAGATGATCTGTTTCTCGAATCTTCAAGCACGCGGCACTCTTCAGCTTTCCGTAACCACAAAGTTCTTTCCTTCTGAGATAGGTCACTGTGGTCTAATAACATCTTCACAAGCCCCAAATTCACGTTGAGGCGTTGGAAAGCCGGTCCGGTGGGACGGGAGTACTGAATCTTGTATTCGCTGGTTGCCGTATCTAGGAGCGATTCAATGTATCGATCATCGGGCTTTGTTGAGCTCAATTTTTTGTCGAGGTATAGCTTAAGGCCACACCGTACAGCCAGGTGTAAGAAGTCAGGCGGACCATCTTCTCGACCGATTGGCCAATACCCCATCCCATAGTCGGAGTCTCTAGTTGCTGGAGATTGCGGTTCGGCCGGCGCATGAAAATATGGTCGAATCCACTTCTCCAGTTCGTCCAAGAGCTTTACATCGACAAAACCCGATGATTCCGCTATCGCGTAGTACTCGATGAGCCAAAAGAGGGAATTCCATGGCTCTGATGAATACCCTCCTTCATTAATTTTCAAAGTTCGATGATGAACCCACTTCAATTGTAAAAGGTATGATCGGGCCAAGGCTAAGCATGGGTGAAAATCTGCATCTGTTGCTGATACAAGCTCCGTCCAGATGTCTGGTTGATCAAGGAAATCCTTAACGGTTCTGTGCAGATATTCGACTTCGGCATACGCAAGCAAGTCACCTCGCTCGGGAGGGAGATTTCCAAGGTCCCTTAGGATGGCTGCATCGGTTACTGTATGATCATCGGCAGCTGCAGTCACTACGATAGTCGGTAGCGTCGCACCCTGCTGAATAGGCTCAATAGGCGGTATACCATCTTCCGCAGAGGTTGCATTCTCCGACGAAAGGCTGCGCTTGATCCAGATTGGTGCAGCTTCGAGAAGGCCTTTACATCTACTGTCTAGTCGGCGCCTCATATTAAGAGCACGGTAGAACCGCTGATGTGGGAAGGCCAAGGTAGGTTCAACTCGTGCCTTTACTGCCAGGTTGGTATCCTCTTCATCCGCAAGGGACAATGTGAGAAGGGAAAGGGATGTTGGCGCAGCTTTGACCATCTGGAATAAGGCAGATGCCTGGCCAACGAATCGGCGGTCGAAGTTGTGGAGTATCTTCCGGAAAAGATCATCGAGCTCTGGTGGAAGTGCATCCAGCTTTCTCCGTAGATCTGAAAGCCGATCGCCGTCCCTGAGCCCCTCTTCAAGCGAAAGAACAACGAGAATAACCCAGAGGAAAACGCCCTGAGCTTTTCCGACTATTTCCTCGATCAATTTCTCTCCGTCATTCGACATCTGAAACTCCTTGAAAGCGACATTCGCACCCAGCTTGGAACTAGCATAAAGTTTTATGTCATCACGTGTGAGATCTTCCAATTGGAGGTGGGCCGTCGTGCCGAATTGATCGCCGAAAACGAATAGCGGTCGGCTAGAAACACAGACTTTGACGTTGGGATAGTGACAGATTTTCCGGATAAATGAGAGAAGGCTCTGAGGATCCCCCTTCAGCTCATCCAGACCATCAATGATGAAGCAATATTTGATCTTCGTCGAATTGTCGTCCAGTAGGAATCGAAAAGCTTGCTCCAGATCAGTCCAGGTCCATTGTGTTTCGAGGTCTTTGAAAAGGGCCAGAGTATTCCACAGAACAGAAGCTGTTTCGGGAGCCACTTCTATAAGCTGCTTCAGTGACTGGTAGAGCAGAGTACGCAAAAGCCCTTCTTGCGAGTGCTGGAGCTGCTCGGTGCCGCCAAGCCAGAAGTAGTATGATGACACAATCAAATGGGAATCTTCAGCCCAAACCTTCAGATGCTCTTGTGTTCGGTGATCATTCAAGATGAACTTCATAAGGGTACTTTTCCCCGAGCCTGCTTTTCCAGTAATCCAGTACACATGATCGTTATTTTCAAGCCAGTTTGTGAAGCTGTGCCATGTAATAACTTTTTGAGTAGGCATGGAGAATATCCATTCGAATGTCTGGCTGTGCGCTTTGGCAACCCGCTCTTCGCGAACAGAGATTTTCGAGAATTTGAGGTGATTGAGAAGTTGATTAAATATTGAGTCAGCAACTGGCGATTTTGGCCATGGAAGGAACACAGGACCTTCGCGATCATTCGTGGGAGGAGGGGGTAGTCCAACTTTGAAGTTGAGGATATTATTTAGAGTGATGTCAAGATTTTTCTGCCATTGGCTCAACGATTTGACGTTCTCTAAGATTTCATCTCCAAGTCTCGAGGAATTCCCTGACTGATCTTGTCTAGAAGCTAGCTGGGCCGAAATTGTTAGGGCAGGAGCGGTGGTGACGGTTATATCTTACCCTTCCACAAACTTGTACTTAGGAACAACATCGAACTCAATGCAATAATCAATCACCATGAT
>Ga0335072_10000439_pt1 | contig 82770 bp, 86 predicted proteins | sample Lox_Sample_21_FD_206725 | JGI IMG/M metagenome (GOLD analysis project Ga0335072, IMG submission 206725) | Soil microbial communities from Loxahatchee National Wildlife Refuge, Florida, United States - Lox_Sample_2.1 | ecosystem: Environmental > Terrestrial > Soil > Wetlands | place: USA... | reverse complement strand
CGTGCCGCGTCAAAGTCCCCCCTCAGTGGGATCGTCATGGCGAACCTCCCCGTTCGCCACCCTTGAATCACGTCAGCCCCGCGTCGGGGAATCCCCCAATGAGTCGCCCTCACAGAGGGTTGGTATTACTCCGCCATCGCGACATCCTCGACCGGCCAATGCCATCCGACGGACACATAATATGTCTTGAGCTGACCGACGATCGCGCTCGCCGTCCTGTTGACGGGCCCGTCGAGACCGCCATTCACATTCACGGCAGCATCGATGCCGCCGCCGATGGCAAGATGGATGATGTTCCGCGTTGCGAGCGCGATTCCGGCAGGCAGAATAATGCCCGGCTTGTATCCGCTATCGCTGGAGGTGTCGAACGCTGTCATAGCATAGGCATCCGCGCTGTCCGTGCTTTCGAAATCGGCTTTCACCGCCAGTTGCGCGCGTCCGGCACCAAAGCCGATGACGAACCGCTCGAGCAGGCTTCCGGGATCGGCCTCGACGACCGAGACACGCAGCACCGCGGCACCAGGATGATGCGTATCCGAGACAAACGGCTCGGCCTTGACCCCCGCCTTCGCAAGTCGCTGCAGGAGATCGGCGCGGAGTTCGGAAGCAACCTTGTTGGCAGCGTTCGTCTGCGTCTCTCCTCCTGCTTGTGCCGCGCTCACATCCACCAGAATCCTGGCCGGAGCAGGGCCTGTGGCCTTGGCGGATGCAACGTCGCTGATTTGCGCGCCCGCGCATCCGGCCAAAGCCGTAAGGATCACGATGGCTCCCGCCATGCGCATCAAAGCCTGCAGATGCCGATGGATTTGCCGATCTGCCTTTGGCGCGCCTCCGCTATCGGCGGGCTTCAGAACGAGCCGGATTCTGGTTGCTCCGATCGAGAATGGCTTCATCGACATCAAATCATTGCTATTTTGCATCAATAGGCCGGCACATAAACGACCGGCGGCGGAACATAAACCACGTGCGGGGGCGGATAGACGACCGGCGGAGGCGCATAGACCACGGGTGGCGCGGGCGCATAGACCACGGGCGGCGGAACCACATAGGCAGGATGAGACGCAGCGGCCACACCAATGGCAGTGCCAACGGCCAGGCCGGCGACCGCACCGGCGGCAACCGCGCCGCCATAGCAGCAAGGCGGCCGATAATAAGGGCCGCCGTACCAGGCATGGGCGGGTACGGCGGCCACCGCGGTTCCCGCGCACAGAATAGAGGCCAGCACGAACTTCCGAACCATGAGATAGGCTCCTTCTGTCTGCGCAATCGAAGTCGTACCACGCTGATACGGAGCGGGTGGAGATTTGCGACGCGACAGGTCAAACCGGCGACGACGACAAAAGCCTAATAAAAGAGAGCAGTAAGATTGGGTGCCTGGCTTAGGGTACGCGCAATCGGATCTCCGCCTGACGCCGCTCGGCAACGAGCCTCCGCCTGCCTTCCGGCGAAACTTGACCCAGAGCCTCCACCAGCGTCTTCCCGAAATCATCGACAAAGCGATTCCAGCTGGCCTGCCACGCCTCGAGGGCCAGCATCGTCGCCTTCTGGTTGTAGTGCTCGGCGGTGACTTGGCGCTGAAGCGTGCTTCGCGCTTCGAAAAGCTCCCGTGCAGATTTCGCATAACGGGCCGCATCGCGATGGATGACGGAAGCAAACGCCGCGGCATCCGGCGCGGAGAGGCTGGCCTCGGCATTCGCCAGGGCACGCGCCAATAGCGGTCCCCCGCTTGCGCTATTGATATTCGATCGCAACATATGGCCGCCAATCAAGCCCATAAAAAAAAGGTTCAGCACGAGTGAGGCGGGCAACGCGATCCGCCACCAGACCGGAATCCCAGGACGTTTTTCGTCCATCTTTGCCATGCTAATTTGAAAAGATATTGATGGGTGCCGGCTGCAGCATTGCCAGCACATCGATTGGCGCTTGGCTCGGCGCATAGAACGAGCCGATCATGAGGCCGGCCGCGATGGCGACGAAGCTGCCGGCCAGCAAGCCGACCCAACCAAGACTCCCGATAATTGCCCAACCCGATCCTCGCGGCAGTTCGTGGCCGAAAAACCGTCGCCCGCGGAGCGGTGCTGAACTGAGCCGCGACGCGACGCCAGCCCGCACTCTGGCGAGAGCCGCGTTCCGTTCGCCGGGTGGCCAAAGCTTCTCATCTTCGCGGATGCGCGTCGCCTCCAGCGCTTCGTCCAGCGCCCGCGCTTCAGCCAGGATCCGGCGAGCCCGGGCCGAGGTGTTCACAAGCACCCTGGCCTCGCCACGCACCTCTTCCGGCCACCGCTGAAGCTCCGCTCCATAGCTCTCGGTCAGCGCCTTGAACCGCCGATGCGTCAACATCGCTGAGACTCCCCTGCGTGCTGCCCCATCAGCAGGCGTTCACGCAAATAGCTCCTTGCGCGCGCGAGAAGCCGCTCCACGGCCTTGGTGGACAAGCCGAGCACGCGCGCTGCCTCGGCGCCGGTCATACCTTCATCATAGACCAGTGCCATTGCTGCTCGCTGCCGGACAGGCAGCTCCTGAAGGGCCTTCACAAGCGCGACCTGACGCTCGCTGATCTCCATCATCTCGTCGGTGCCGATTGCGGGATCAACCGGATCGAAATTCTCCGGCATCGGTTCAGGCTGTGCTCGCCGACGACAATCGATACAGAGATTCACCACGATCCGATAAAGCCAGGTTGTGAAGCGGGCGCGGCTTGGGTCGAAACGACTGGCTTGAGACCAGGCACGCAACATCGCATCCTGAACCAGATCCTCGGCGAGCGCGTGGTCGGGAACGAGGCGCAGCGCTACACGCAAGGCAAAGGGGCCATGGCGCACGACGATCTCATCGAAGGCACGCCGGTCGCCGCCCGCCGTCCAGGAGACCAGCTCCGCATCGGACGCGTCCCGATAGGCTCGGGGCCCATTCATGGCCAGCTTGCGACCGGCGGCCATGGAGACGACGCATGGAGACCATGGAGCCACCAGCCATTTCGTTTCCGCATATCCAGAACCCATCCGCCTGGCCCCGTCAATCGCGTCAAGCATCATGATACGGGCCGCCTGGACAGATTCCCCCCCCCTCTCTCGACGGCGATCCCTGCCAGCAAGGCGAGGACGGAGAAGGGCCGGAAGGAAAGCCTCAGTTTCTACTTGACCTCCATCATCGTCGCCCCAAGTCCTGCCCCTCGCTGCCCCCCTGGCCGCCCGAAAAGCTGCCTCAGCCGCTCCCTCCACGAGCCCGCGTGGCGAACGTCCCGTGCCATGGCCACCCATTCGTGGAAGGCGATCTTGATCGGATCAAGGGTGCCGATGGGATGCACGAGACCATAAACGATCCTGGTTTGCGGCTGCTCCTCTGCGAACGTGCCGAAGAGCCGGTCCCAGATGATCAGGATGCCGCCATAATTCCGATCGAGATATTCATCGTTCGAGGCATGGTGCACCCGGTGATGGGACGGCGTGTTGAGAACCCATTCGAGCGGGCCAAGCCGACCGACGAGATCAGTATGCAACCAGAATTGATAGAGAAGGTTCACGGTCAACATCCCGCCGACGGCCACCGGGTTGAATCCGAGCAGGAAAAGCGGCAGGTAGAAGAGCCAATTTCCGGACAGGATTTCCGTCACCCCGAGGCGAAAAGCACTCGCAAGATGGATATGCTCGGGCGTGTGATGCACGACATGCGAGGCCCAGAGCCAGCGAATCTCATGCCCGGCACGATGCATCCAGTAATAGGCGAATTCCTCGCCGAGGAAGAGCAGCGCCAGCCCCCAGGCCGTGTTGAGAGGAATCGTCGTCAGACGATGAGACCAGAGAAAGAAGGCTATCGGCGCCACGATCACGAACCGCAACAGCCGCTCCGGCAGGCGCAGCACATAGATGCCGATGCTGGCAAACATCTCTCGCCAGGGATAAGCACGCTTCCTGACCAGGATATACCAGCCGATCTCGAGCACGACGGATCCAAGGATGAACGGATAAACCCAATGGACAAGCAGATGGCGGGAATACATCGCTGATCTCCGGGCCGCGCGGCGGCGCGTTGTGATGCCCCTGATACGGCACAGAGACGCTCCTTCCCCCGCCACGCGAAAAGGCGCTTCTCAGGGCGTATTAAGGAAGAAGACCGGCCGGTCCTCAGCGAATAGGAATGCGGATCATTCCATCACCGCGGCGTGCTCGGCAGGCATCGATGCATGCGAGGCACGGCGCATGAGGAAGATGAGGAACAGAATCGGCAGCGAGGTGAAAATCATCAGCTTGAAGTCGGCGAGATAGGCAATCACCTGGGCCTGGTAGTTGACCATCTGATTCAGCATCGCCATCCCCGTCGGCGTCGCCGGGTCGAGGTAACGGTGGATTTCCGGATTGTCCGTGAAGAGGCGCCGGAACGGTGTGACGTATCCGGCAAGATTGGCGTGCTCCACTTGTGTCATCCGGTCGAGGAGCGCAGAGGTGATGGAAACGCCGATTGCGCTGCCGAAATTGCGGAAGAGGCTCAGCAGCGCCGTGCCATCGGTGCGGAACACGAGCGGCAAAGTCGCAAACGCCATCACTTGCAGCGGCGTGAACACGAAGCCGAGCCCCGCCCCCTGCAGGACGATCGCCCACGCCACCGCCCGCGGCGCGACATCCGGTGTCCAGCCGAGCATCAGCCAGAGCGAGTATTCGAGCAGCACGACTCCCACCACCATCAGGATGCGCGGATCCATCCGGTCGCTGAGCCGGCCGGAGACCATCATCGCGAGCAACGTGCCGACGCCGCGCGGCGCGAGCACGATCCCGGCCGTCTGCACCGGATAGTTGGCCAAATCCTGCAAGTAAGGGGCGAGCAATGCCGAGCTCGCCACCAGAACGAGCCCCGCCGAGAACATCACGAGCATGCACGCAGTGAAGTTGATGTCGCGGAAGATTGCCGGCGGGATGAAGGGTTTCTCCGCGGTGAAGAGATGGACGATGAAGAGATAGAAGCCGATGCCGGCGAGCAGTGCCTCGATGATGATCTCGCGTGCGCTGAACCAGTCCTTGAGCTCGCCGCGATCGAGCATCATTTGCAGCGCCCCGATGCCGAGCGCCAGCACGCCGAAGCCGAGCCAGTCGAACCTGAGATTCACATTGCCGCGCAGCCGGCGCATAAAGAAGATCAACCCCAGCATGGCGACGAGGCCGAACGGCAGGTTGACGTAGAATACCCAGCGCCAGCTATAGAACTCGGTCAGGTATCCGCCTAGCGTCGGGCCCATGATCGGCCCGACCATCACACCCATGCCCCAGATCGCCATTGCCTGGCCGCGTTGTCTCACGGGATAGATATCGAGCATGATCGACTGCGAGAGCGGCACCAGCGCCGCCCCGAAGCAACCCTGCGCAAGCCGGAAGAGCACGATCTCGCCGAGCGACTGTGCCGCCCCGCAGAGCATCGAGGTCACGGTGAAGCCGGCGAGCGAAACGATGAAGAGATTGCGCCGCCCGAACCGCGCCGCGAGCCATCCCACCGGCGCGGTCATGATCGCCGCGGCAATGATGTAGGATGTCAGAACCCAGGTGATCTGATCATATGTCGCCGAGAGGCTCCCCTGCATGTAGGGCAGCGCGACGTTGGCGATGGTCGAATCGAGCGCCTGCATCAGCGTGCCGACCATGCAGCAGAGGGTGATGATGCCGCGATGCGGCACCATGCCTCCGGAGCCCGAGACGGCTGCCGGGGTGGAGCCAAGCGCGTTCATGGCGAAACCTACCAGAGATCGGCGAGCGTGCGCCGATGGCCGGTGTCGATCGAGACTTCGACGCTCATTCCCGCGCGCAGCGGCGGATCGCCCGGCTCGCGGTCGATCCGGACCCGGAGCGGAATGCGCTGCACAACCTTCACCCAGTTGCCCGAGGAATTCTCCGCCGGCAGCAGCGAGAAGGCCGAGCCGACCGCAGGGCTGATGCTTTCCACGCTGCCATGCCAGACGCGTCCGGGATAAGTGTCCACGGTGACCGTCGCCGGATTGCCGGGCCGAACCCAGGTGAGCTCGGTCTCTTTCGGATTGGCGGTGACCCAGAAATGCTCGTCGGAGACGAGGCCGAAAGCCGCCGTGCCGGCGGGGAGATACATGCCCGGCTGCAGCTTGCTCACCTGAGTGACGATTCCATCAAAAGGCGCACGCACCACCGAATGGTCGAACTCTCGTTGCGTCTCCGCCACCTTCGCCTCGGCCGCCTGATATTGCGGCAGCGAGGTCACCGGCGCATCCGGCATCCCATTAAGCTTGGCAAGCTGCACGGCGGCATTGCCTTTGAGCGCGTCCACCGTCGCCAGGTCGGCCTGCGCCTTGAACCGCGCGTCGTCATATTGCGCCCGCGGCACGCCCCCGCTCGCCACCAGCCGCCCGAAGCGCGCAAGATCTGCCTGGTCGGAAGCGAGCCTGGCCTCTGCGCTCGCCACCTCGCTCAGCATCCGTTGATAGTCCTGCTGCATCGCGCGCAGCATCAGCGCAGTCTGGGCAAGGTCGGCCTTGGCGCCCGCCAACGCGATTTCGAATTTCCGTGGGTCGAGCCGATACAGCACCTGACCTTTGGTGACCGTCTCACCTTCACGCACCGCCACGTCCGCGACAATGCCGGAGACATCGGTCGAAACCGGGAGCTGGTCAGCCTCGACATACGAATCATCGCTGCTGACATAGGTTCCACCCTCAAGCCAGAAAATCGCCGAAGCTGCCACAACGGCGAGCACCCCGCCGATCATCAGGATCGGGCGGAGCAGGTTCCTGCGCCGTCGCCGTACCTGGGTCGCCGCGGCCTCGCCGGCAACGCGCGCGCTGCCGCTGGCCGTCGTCGCCTGTGACATCAGGCGACCTCCTTGGCCGCCTCTCGTGGCCGGGGCCGCACCTCGGCACAGACCATTGCCTTCATCCGCGCCAGCGCATCGGTCATTTGAGCGATCGTCGCCTCATCGAAGCCAGCTGTGATCATGCTCACCATCTCGGCACGATGCCGCTCGATCTCGCTCAAGACCGCCAGCGCCGCAGGGCGCAGATGCAGCCGCCAGATCCGCCGGTCGGTTGGGTCGGAGCGCCGTTCGACCATGCCGCGCGCCTCCAGCCGGTCAACCAGCCGGGCGACCGTGATCGGCTCCACCTCAAGCAGTTCGGAAAGCTCTTTCTGAGAGAGCCCCGGCCGGCGATCGAGCCAGATCAGCATCACCCACTGGGCACGGGTCATGCCGTTCCCGCGGGCGCGTTTGTCCGATTCGATGCGGAGCAGGCGGGCAACGTCGTGGAGGAGAAAGAGAAGGTCGTTGGTTGGAATGGTCATGTCCGTCAACCAAAGCAACAAGAGCGATAATAAGCCAGCTTATGGTTATCCTCCATTATTGAAGCTATGCACTCCACGCTGATCCGCTCCGCGCTGCGCTTAGATCAGCATGGGTTCTGACGGAATCGAGGCATCCCCGACGCGAAGCGATCCGCCAAGGCCATGAAATGGATAGGGAAAACAAAGCGGGCGCGTGATGGCCGGAAATCGTCACGCTTGAGGGGAAAAGCGTGCGGTGGCGCCCACACTCGCATTTGCCTATTTTACGAACGTCTTGAGCCCTTCTTCTTCCTACGCACGCTCTTCGAGCACCCTTCCCATGCCTGAGGCGCCGGCCCGCCATGGCGGGCGTCCCTCACGCGCCGAGTCCGAAAAGATCGAAGGGCGGATTCTCGAGATCGCGACGACCCTCTTTTTCCGTCATGGCTTTGCCGCCACCAGCATGGAGCAGGTCGCCGCGGCCGCGCATGTCTCGAAGAGGACCCTCTACGCCCGCTTCCATGACAAGGCGGCCCTCTTTCGCGGCGTCGTCGATTGCCGGATCGGTCTTTGGCGCGCCGCTTTCGCAGCCCGGGTCGGGCGATCGCAAACGCTCGCCGCCTCCCTCAAGGAAGCGGCCGAGGGGATCCTGCAGGTAGCGCTCGCGCCGGACGCGCTTGCCTTGCATCGCATGGTGATCGCGGAGGCCGAACGCTTCCCCGAGCTCGCCCACACCCTCTCGGCTGCCGGTGGTTACGGGATCGAGTGGCTCATCGATCTGCTGCGCCGCTCTCCCGAGCTCGGCGCGCTTTCGCCGGACGCGCTCGCTTTCGCCGCCGAGCAATTCCTGATGCTGGTGGTGAGCGCACCCCGCAGGCGGGCGCTCGGTCTCGGCCGGCCGCTCGACGAAGCCGGCCTCGCGGCTTGGGCGGAGCGGTCCGTGGCTCTCTTCCTCGACGGCGCGCGATGCTTGGGCGCCGCCTCCAAATAGGAAGCCAAATTATTTTGGCGGAAAGATTTCCCGCGGCGATGGCTCGGCCCGGCTATAGCCGATCGTGCAAAAAAACCCGCCCTGGTAGCGTTCCTCGATCGGATTCCCGCTCACGTTCCCTGCCTGCTCGGGGATGAAGGGATCGGCCGAATCCCGCGGTTTCCAGCCGATCACGTCACGGCCGTCACGACCCCAGAAACCACGGGAATTGTTCGAGGCACCCCAGATCACGAGCGTGCCGACCCCTGGCGCCAGCGTGGCACGGATCACTAGGCGCGTAAGGTCGGCGTAGGAGAGCCAGATGGAAAGGGTACGCGCATCGTTCACCTTTGGCCGCGAGCCCCCGATGCGGATATTGACATTCTCCACCCCGTGCTTGTCCCAGTACATCCGCCCCATCAGCTCGCCATAGGCCTTGGAAACTCCGTAATAACCGTCGGGGCGAAACTGGCAGTCCTGGTCGAGCCGGACATCCCGCTCATAGAAGCCGATCGTGTGATTGGAGGAGGCGAAGACGACACGGGCGCGCTCGCGCCGGGCCGCCTCATAGACGTGATAAAGGCCGAGGAAATTCGGTCCGAGTACCTCGGTGAAAGGCCGCTCCACCGAAACCCCGCCGAAATGCAGGATCGTCCCACAACCCTCGGCGAGGCGCAGGATTGCGACCCCGTCGGAGAGATCGGCCTCCGTGAAGCTCGCCCCCACGGGCAACGGATCCGGGAAAGGGGCGATGTCGGTCAGGCGCAGTGCCCAGCCTTCGGCCGCGAGGCCCCTGGCCAAAACGCGTCCGAGCGCGCCCGAGGCGCCGGTCAGCAGGACGGGTCGCGCCGGCAGATCCGCCATCGCCGTATCTCTTCCTTTCCAAGGATGATCAGATTCGCCCGCACCCCGCCGGCCGGTCAACCGGGCCCCTCCGAGTCGCTTGGCGGCGCCGCGCCAACGGACCACTGGCGCCAACCCCATCGGTTCAAGCAGAATGAAAGCGATGTCACGCCGCAGCCTGCAGATCTCGCCCGAGCTGATGCTGCGGGCCTATCGTGCCGGCCTCTTCCCCATGGCCGAGACGCGCCGCGGCGACCGGCTCTACTGGCTGGATCCGGAGCTGCGTGGCGTCCTGCCGCTCGAGCGTTTCCATCTGCCGCGACGGCTCGCCCGTACCGTGCTCAAGGGAAATTTCTCCGTCTCCGCGGATAAGGACTTTTCCGGCGTCATCGCCGCCTGCGCCCGTGCCCGCCCGGGCCGGGAAGATACCTGGATCAACACCGAAATCGAGGGCCTCTTCAACGAGCTTGCCCGTCGCGGCCACGCCCATTCGGTGGAAGCCTGGCAGGATGGGCGGCTGGTGGGCGGCCTTTACGGAGTGGCGCTGGGAGCAGCCTTCTTTGGGGAGAGCATGTTCAGCTTCGTGCGGGACGCCTCCAAGGTCGCCCTCGTTCATCTGGTCGCGCGGCTCAGAATGGGCGGATTCCGGCTGCTCGATACTCAGTTCGTGACCGCCCATCTCGCCCAGTTCGGCGCCGTGGAGATCCCGCGGGAAGCTTATCGGGCCGAGCTGGTGGCGGCGGTGGATGCCGGGGCAAAGTGGCTCGCGGCACCGGCCGAGGCCCGGCTTGCCGCCGAGATCCGTGCCCTCGCCGGGTCATCCGCGCCCCATGGCGAGCCTGTAGAGAATCCCTAATGTCCCGATAGGGCGTCTTCGCGCGTCCGCCCCGTGGTTGCATCGGCTGCTTGACCCGCGCTAAGGGCCGGCTCAGCTTGGCACTGCTTGTGCAGGAGAATGTCTAATGCCGTCACGCCTCGCTTCCGGTCTCGGCGCGCTGTTGCTCATGCTGGCATGCGTGCCTGGGGCGATGCCGGCTCGGGCCGATGACCAGCCTCCTCTCGGGCCGACACGGGATGTCGCCGTGACCTACCACGTGCAGGATCCGCAAGGCGCCACACGCATCGTGCATATGTATTTCGATGCTGCCGATCAGCGCGTTCATATCGACATGTCAAGCCAGCCCGGCTTCCTGGTGATCGATCACAAGGCGGGCGAGGTCACGATGGTCAACAGCGCGACGCACAGCTATGTGCAGGTACCGGCGCCGCCGGCCATGGGAAATTTGATGTTCCGCGCCCCTGACCTGCGCCTGGTCCGCCAGGGCACGCGTACCGTAGCGGGCATTTCCTGCACGGTCTGGGAGATGTCTCAGGGCGGCAATCAGGGCGGTGATGCGTGCATCACGGGCGATGGCGTCGTGCTGAGCGGGCGACCCGCCAATGCTCCGAGCCCGGATACGGGGATCGAGGCGGTCTCGGTCGCCTATGGCCCTCAACCGGCAACACTTTTCGCGGCACCGAGCGGGTACCAGCGCATTCAGCCGACCCTGCCGCCCCCGGGTGTCGGCGCGCCAGCGCCCAAGTCGCCGTGAGCATGGTCGTGGCCGCAACCGCAAGGTGATGAAGGCGGCCCCTTCGAAGGCGCCCTGGCGCGACCGCAGCGGCCGTTTCTCCCGGCTGAAGGCGGTCGTTTTCCTGCTGCTGCCCGTGCCCGCCCTCGCGCAGGTGGCCGAATGGGCGCTTTTCGGACTCTCGGGCCATCCGTCGCAGACGGCTCTGCTTCTGACCGGATTCTGGGCGGACCGGCTGCTGGTCCTGACGCTCGCGGTCACGCCGTTCGCGACCCTCTTCGCCCTGCCAAGGCTGACGCTGGTGCGGCGGATGCTCGGCGTCGCGACTGCCGCCTATGCCGCGGCCCATCTCGGCGTCTATGCCTTCCAGCAAAATTTCGCCTGGAGCTTTATCGTCGTTCAGATGCTGAGCCATCCGGTCCTCACCATCGGCCTCGCCGCCCTTCTCGGACTTGCCGCGCTCGCCCTCACCTCCACCGACAAATGGGTACGCCGGCTCGGGCGTGGCTGGAGGAGGCTTCATCTCCTCGTCCATCCGGCGATCGTGCTCGCCCTTCTGCACAGCTTCATGGAAGCGCCGACGGACGTGACCCTCTCGGCGACCTGTGCCGGCTTCTATCTCTGGCTGCTCGGCTGGCGATTCCTGCCGAAAAGCGCGCGGCGCCAGCCAATCCCTCTCTTCGTCCTTGCTCTTTGCGCGACCGCCGCTGCCGCTCTGGTCGAGGCCAGCTGGTACGCGATTGCGACGGGCCTGCCGGCGGAACGTATCCTGGAGGCCAATCTTTCGTTCATTGCCGGTGTCCGGCCGGCGCAATGGGTCGCGCTGGGTGGCTTTGCCATCGCTGTGGCGATGGCAGTGCGCTCGCTCATCGGCCCGACGAGCAAGCTGCCGATCACCCGTCTCGCTGCCGGGGTTCCCGCTTCGACCATCACTCTTCCCACGCGAGAGACAAGACGATGAATGAAATCTCCCGCGCCACGCCGGAGCGCAGCAACAGCCTGCGCAACGGTCCGGACACACGCGGCCGCTTCGGCGCCTATGGCGGGCGTTTCGTCGCCGAGACGCTGATGCCGCTGATCCTCGATCTCGAGCGCGCCTATGAGGAAGCAAAGCGCGATCCCGCATTCCGCGCCGAGCTCGATTACCATCTCGAGCATTATGTCGGCCGGCCGAGCCCGCTCTGGCACGCCGCTCGGCTTTCCCGCAACCTCGGCGGCGCACGCATCTATTTCAAGCGCGACGAGCTCAACCATACCGGCGCGCACAAGATCAACAATTGCATAGGCCAGATCCTGCTCGCCCGGCGCATGGGCAAGACAAGAATCATCGCCGAGACGGGCGCCGGCCAGCATGGCGTCGCGACCGCCACGGTGTGTGCGCTCTTCGGCCTGCCTTGCACGGTCTATATGGGTACCACGGATGTCGAGCGGCAGAAGCCCAATGTGTTTCGCATGAAGCTGCTCGGCGCCGAAATCCGCCCGGTGAGCGCCGGCACCGGCACGCTCAAGGATGCGATGAACGAAGCCCTGCGCGATTGGGTCGCCAATGTGCGTGACACTTATTATCTGATCGGAACGGTTGCGGGCCCGCATCCCTATCCGATGATGGTGCGTGATTTTCAAAGCGTGATCGGCGAGGAAGCGAAGGCGCAGCTTCAGAAAGCCGAAGGCAGGCTGCCGGATGTCGCGGTCGCCTGCATCGGCGGCGGGTCGAACGCGATGGGGCTCTTCCATCCCTTCCTCGATGATCCTTCCGTCCGGCTCATCGGTGTCGAGGCGGCGGGCAAGGGGCTGGACACCGGCCAGCATGCGGCGAGCCTGCTGCGCGGGCGCCCCGGCGTGCTGCATGGAAACTGCACCTATCTGCTTCAGGACGATGACGGCCAGATCATCGATGCACACTCGATCTCGGCCGGGCTCGATTATCCGGGCATCGGGCCCGAGCATTCCTGGCTGCACGACATCCATCGCGTCGAATACGCCGCCGCAACCGATGATGAGGCGCTCGAGGCCTTCCAGCTCTGCGCCAAGACCGAGGGGATCATCCCCGCGCTCGAGCCCGCGCATGCGCTCGCCCATGTGATGAAGATCGCGCACGGGATGCGGCCGGACCAGATCATTCTCATGAATCTCTGCGGCCGCGGCGACAAGGACATCTTCGCCGTCGCCGAGCGGCTCGGAGTGACCTTGTGAACCGCATCGCTGCGCGTTTCGCGAGCCTCAAAAACGGTGGTCGCGGCGCGCTCATCCCTTTCATCGAAGCCTGTGACCCGGACGCGGCAACGAGCGCCGCGCTCCTTGCCGGCCTGCCCGAAGCCGGCGCCGACCTGATCGAGATCGGCGTTCCCTTCAGCGACCCAATGGCGGACGGACCGATCATCCAGGCAGCCGGCCGGCGCGCGCTCACCGCCGGCGCCACGCTCCGGCGCACGCTCGCGATGGTACGAGATTTCCGCGCCGGCAATTCGGAAACGCCGGTGATCCTGATGGGCTATCTCAACCCGATCCTCTCTTACGGAACCGAGCCCTTCGCGCGGGACGCGGCCGCTTCCGGCGTGGATGGCCTCATCGTCGTCGATCTCCCGACCGAGGAAGCGGACCTTCTGCTGCCGTACGCAAAAGCGAACGGACTCGATGTCATCCGGCTCGTCGCCCCCACCACCGACGATGCACGGCTGCCAAAAGTGCTCGAGGGGAGCTCGGGTTTCGTCTATTACGTCAGCATCACCGGCATCACCGGCACACGGAGCGCCACATCGGCCGAACTCGCGGCGAACCTGCCGCGCCTGCGTCGCGTGACGGATCTCCCGATCGCGGTGGGGTTCGGCGTAAAGACACCTTCGCAGGCTGCCGAAGTCGTGCGATTGGCCGATGCTGCGGTCGTCGCCTCTTCGCTGATCGCAACACTTGCCGCTTCGCTCGATGAAAATGGCCGCGCGCAGCAAGACACCGTCGCGCGCGTGCTCGCCGATGTCCGCGCCCTTGCCGAAGGCGTGCGTGACGCCCGGGTCGCGGCATGACGGCTATGGCGGGATGAGCTGGGCGAGATGAGCTGGCTTTCGGAATATGTGCGGCCAAAAATCCGCACCCTGCTCGGAAGGCGCGAGGTGCCGGAGAATCTCTGGCACCAATGCCCTGCCTGCCAGCAGATGATCTTCCATCGCGATCTCGAGAAGACTCTCAAGGTCTGCCCCCATTGCGGGCATCATCTGCGCGCCACGGCGACCGAGCGGCTCGGCTGGACCTTTGATGAAGGCCGTTATACGACGATCGAGCTGCCGAAGGTCCCCGCCGATCCGCTCCGTTTCCGCGACCAGAAGCGCTATTCCGAGCGACTCCGCGAGGCGCGTGAGAAAACCAGCCTCGATGATGCGCTGATCGTCGCCCACGGCACCGTCGGCGGGCACAAATCTGTCGTCGCGGCGATGGAATTCGGCTTCATGGGCGGCTCGATGGGCGCGGCTGTGGGCGAGGGGATTCTCGCCGCTGCGCGTCTCGCCTGCTTGCAGGAGGCGGCTCTCATCGTCTTCACCGCCTCGGGCGGGGCGCGCATGCAGGAAGGGGCGATCAGCCTGATGCAGATGCCGCGCAGCGTGCTCGCGGTGCGCATGGTCAAGGAGGCCGGCCTTCCTTACATCGTCGTGCTCACCGATCCCACCACCGGCGGCGTGACCGCGAGCTTCGCCATGCTCGGGGACATTGCCATCGCCGAGCCCAATGCGCTGATCGGCTTCGCCGGGCAGCGGGTGATCGAGCAGACCGTGCGCGAAAAACTGCCCGAGGGATTCCAGCGTGCCGAGTATCTCCACGCCCACGGCATCGTGGACAAAGTCGTCCCGCGCGGCGAGATCGCCGCGACGCTTGCCCGCATCCTCGATCTGCTCCTGGTCAAGGAAGCCGCTTGAGCATCACGACGGAGCCGGAGCCGGCCTTCCGCCGGGTGGATGAAGCGTTCGCGCGGCTGCAGACGCTGCATCCGCGTCTCATTGATCTCAGCCTCGGCCGGTTGGAAGCCCTGCTCGCCAGGCTCGGCCATCCGGAGCAACGGCTCCCTCCCGTGATCCATGTCGCCGGCACCAACGGCAAGGGCAGCACCATCGCCTTCCTGCGCGCGATCGCGGAGGCGGCGGGCAAGCGCGTGCATGTCTATACCTCGCCGCATCTCGTCCATTTCAACGAGCGGATTCGCCTCGCCGGCCAGCTCGTCGCCGGCGAAACACTCGCCGAGGCCATCGAGTCCCTCGAACGAATCAATGACGGCGCGCCGATCACGGTCTTTGAGATGATCACGGCGGTCGCCTTCTTTCTCTTCGCTGCCCATCCTGCCGATCTCTGCCTCCTCGAAGTGGGTCTCGGCGGACGGTTCGATGCCACCAATGTCATTCCCCCGCCGGTGGCCGCGGCGATCACCTCGATCTCGCTCGATCACCAGGAATTTCTCGGCGATACCCTCGCCGCCATCGCCTTCGAGAAGGCCGGCATCATCAAGCAAGGCGTGCCGGTGGCGACCGGCGCGCAAGCGGAAGAAGTGCTTGCCGTCATTCGCCGGGAGGCCGAGATCAGGCGCGCACCACTATTCGCCCGCGGCGAAGCCTGGGAAGTATCGCCGACCGCGCAGGGCTTCCGCTATCGGAGCGCGACTCGCATCCGCGATCTGCCGCCCCCCACGCTCGCCGGCCCTTACCAATGCGACAATGCCGGCATTGCGCTCGCGGCTCTCGACGCCGCCGGCCTCCCCGTTCCTGAAACAGCGATCGCGGCCGGCATATGTCGGGCTGAATGGCCAGCGCGCCTGCAACGCCTCAACGGCCGGCTCGCTGCGCGTCTGCCGCCCGGCTTCTCGCTCTGGCTCGATGGCGGCCACAATCCGGGCGCCGGCACCGCACTTGCCGCTCATCTCCGTACCTGGCGCGACCAACCCTTGCATCTCATCGTCGGCATGAAATCGAGCAAGGATATCGGGGGCTTCCTCACCCCCATTCTTCCGTTCGCGGATTCAGTCTTCGCCGTCGCCGAGCCCGGCCAGCATCTTGCCGCGCCGATCGAAGAGATCATCGCCGCTTCGGGTGGGCGCGCGCGTCCGGGTTCTACCATCACTTCCGCGCTCGCTGCTATCGGTCGTGATTTTGCCCAGGCAACACCGAGCCGCGTTCTCATCTGCGGCAGCCTCTACCTCGCAGGTGAGGTCCTCAAGCAGGACGCGGCCTGAGCGTTTTCCCGCTTGCACAAAAAGCGGAGCTTCCCACGTTAAAAGCGCAGCGTGTCCTCAGGCGCGGCCATGATTTTGCCCGACGTCCCGCTGAACATCTTAACGAGAACGGGAGAAGGCGCGATGGCAGAGCCTCTTGCCACGCCGGCCCATTTTGGCCCGTCCGGTCTTGCGAAGATGGGGAACCCCATTTCGCGCGCGGCGATGCGGATCTCAGCCGCGCTTCATGCCTTCCCACCATTTCTCACCACAATCATCCTCGTGATCGGCGCGCTCGTGGTCGCGGCGATCACGCACCGGATCCTTCTGCGCGCGGTGCCGCACCGCATTCGCGCCAGGCATGCAGCGCTCGATGCCTTCGTCAGCCGCACGAGGGGAATGCTCTTCATAGCCCTCGCCATCATCCTGCTCAGCAGCGTCGTGCCCGCGGCGCCGCTTGCAGCGGCAACCCGCCTCATCGTCCTGCATATTCTGAGCGCGGCATTCATCGTCGTGCTCGGCTGGGCTGCCATCTATGCGATCGACGTGCTGAGCGAGCATCAGGTCTCCCGCAATCGCGGGAATATCCAGGCCGATGTGATGGCGCGGCGGCACGCCACGCAATGGCAGGTGCTGCGCCGGCTCTCGCATGTCGTCATCGCGCTGCTCGCTCTCGCTGCCGCGCTGATGGTCTTCCCGGCCGTGCGCGAATATGGCGTGAGCCTGCTCGCCTCCGCCGGTGCTGCCGGCCTCGTCCTTGGCTTTGCCGCCCGTCCCGTGCTCTCGAACCTGATCGCCGGCATCCAGCTCGCGATCACCCAGCCCTTCCGGATCGAGGATGCGGTCGTCATCAATGGCCAGTGGGGCTGGATCGAGGAAATCACCGCAACCTATGTCGTCGTCCGCATCTGGAACTGGCAGCGGATGGTCGTGCCGCTTGCCTGGTTGCTCGAGCAGCCCTTCCAGAACTGGACCCGCGAAAGCTCCGAGCTCATCGGCACCGTGCACATGCATGTCGATTACACGCTGCCGGTCGAGGTGCTGCGCAGGAAGCTCGATGAAATCGTCCGCGCGACGCCGCTCTGGGACGGCAAGGTGGTCGTCCTGCAAGTGGTGGAGGCGCTGCCGACCACCATCCAGCTGCGTGCGCTCGTCTCCGCACGCAATTCCGGCGAGGCCTGGGACCTCCGCTGCTATGTGCGTGAGAAAATAATCGCCTTCCTCCAGGAAGCATATCCTCGCGCGCTGCCGCGCCAACGCTTCGATTTTTCGGGCGGCACGCCCCCCGCGCGGGGCGCGTCGGAAGAAAGCCCTCTCGCCGAAGCGAAGTGAGCGATCAGGCCGGCTTGTCTTCCTTCAGCTTGGCCACGGCCGCTCGCGCAACAGGGTCGAGCCCCTCGCCGCCCGCGGCGAGATGAGCGAGAATCTGGCTGCGCATGCGCGGGTCCCAGAAATGGCGGATATGGTCCAGAGCGCCCGCCACCGCTTTTTCTTCCGGCTGCGAGGCGAAAAACCGCGCGATCTGGTTCGCCATATAGGTCAGCTTCTCGGGCGACATTTTTGCCAGCGTCTTACTTTGCTGGAACAGGCTCGGCGATCCGCCGCGTGCGCTCATTGAGCGCCCGGTAGCTGTGTTGCCATTCGGTCGGGCCGTTGGCGGGCGAGACCTGCACCGCCGTCACCTTGTACTCGGGACAATTGGTCGCCCAATCCGAGAACTCGGTCGTCACCACGTTGGTTTGCGTGTCCGGGTGATGGAAGGTGGTATAGACCACGCCGGGCGATACCCGTTCTGTGATCAAAGCGCGCAAGGCCGTCGCGCCGGCCCGGCTTTCCAGCCGCACCCACTCGCCATCGCGAATGCCACGCTCCTCCGCATCGTGCGGATGGATCTCGAGCCGGTCTTCCTCATGCCACAGGCTGTTGGCGGTGCGCCTTGTCTGTGCGCCCACATTGTATTGGGAGAGGGTGCGTCCGGTGGTCAGCAGCAGCGGGAAGCGCGGACCAACCTTCTCGTCGGTCGGCACATATTCAGTAAGAATGAACTGACCCTTGCCGCGTACGAAATTCCCGATATGCATCACCGGCGTTCCCTCGGGTGCCCGCTCATTGCACGGCCATTGGACGGAGCCTAGCCGCGCAAGCTTCTCGAAGCTCACGCCGGCAAAGGTCGGCGTGGTCGCCGCGACCTCATCCATGATCTCTGAGGCATGCGTGTAGTTCATCGGATAGCCGAGCGCGTTGGAAAGCAGCTGCGTCACCTCCCAATCGGCATATCCGGCGCAGGGCGCGATCACCCGCTGGACGAGCTGGATGCGCCGCTCGGCATTGGTGAAGGTGCCGTCCTTTTCGAGGAAGGAGGAGCCGGGCAGGAACACATGCGCGAACTGCGCCGTCTCGTTGAGGAAGAGATCCTGCACGACGATGCATTCCATCGCCGAGAGCCCCGAAGTGACGTGCCGCGTGTCGGGGTCGGACTGCACGATGTCCTCGCCCTGCACATAGAGCCCTTTGAAGCTGCCCTCGATCGCGGCATCGAACATGTTGGGGATGCGCAGGCCCGGCTCGGGATCGAGCGTAACGCTCCAGAGCTCCTCGAAAATCTTCCGCGCGGAGGGTTCGGAGACATGACGGTATCCGGAAAGCTCATGGGGGAAACTTCCCATGTCGCACGAGCCCTGGACATTGTTCTGACCACGCAACGGATTGACGCCGACACCCGGCCTGCCGATATTCCCCGTCGCCATCGCGAGATTGGCGATCGCCATCACCGCAGTCGAGCCTTGCGAATGCTCGGTGACACCGAGCCCGTAATAGATCGCCGCGTTGCCCCCCGCGGCATAGAGCCGTGCCGCCGAGCGCACATCGGAGGCCGGCACCCCGGTATATTGCGCGAGCGCCTCGGGGCTGTTGCGCGGCTCGGCGACGAAGGCCCGCCATTCGGCATAGGCTGCGGGGTCGCAACGCTCGGCGATGAAGGCGCGGTTTTCGAGTCCCTCGGTCACCACCACATGCGCCAGCGCGTTGAGCATCGCGACATTGGTGCCCGGGCGGAGGGCCAGATGATAGGCAGCCGCGACATGCGGGCTGCGCACCAGATCGATCCGCCTGGGGTCGACCACAATCAGCTTGGCACCCTGCCGCAGTCGCCGCTTCATGTGGGAAGCGAACACGGGATGCCCGTCCGTCGGGTTGGCGCCGATCACCAGAATGACATCGGCCTGATCGACCGAGTCGAAATCCTGCGTCCCGGCCGAGGTGCCGAAGGTGGTCTTGAGGCCATAGCCGGTCGGCGAGTGGCAGACGCGCGCGCAGGTATCGACATTGTTGTTGCCGAAGGCCGCGCGCACGAGCTTCTGGACGAGGAAGGTCTCCTCATTCGTGCAGCGCGAGGAGGTGATGCCTCCGATCGCCCCCCGCCCATATTTCGCCTGAATGCGCTTGAACTCGGCGGAAGCGTGCGCGATCGCCTCGTCCCAGCTCACTTCCTGCCAAGGATCGGTGATGCGCGCACGGATCATCGGCTTGAGCTTGCGGTCCGGGTGCATCGCATAGCCCCAGGCGAAGCGCCCTTTGACGCAGGAATGGCCGTGATTGGCCTTGCCGTCCTTCCACGGCACCATGCGCACCACCTGCTCGCCGCGCAGCTCGGCCTTGAAGCTGCAGCCGACGCCGCAATAGGCGCAGGTCGTCACCACCGAATGCTCGGGCACGCCCTCCGCGATCACCGACTTCTCGACCAGCGCCGAGGTCGGACAGGCCTGAACGCAGGCGCCGCAGGAGACGCATTCGGAGCCGAGGAAGCCCTCGTCCTGGCTCGCGACGATCCGGGAATCCAAGCCGCGCCCTTCGACCGTGAGCGCATAGGTTCCCTGGATCTCGGCACAGGCGCGCACGCAGCGCGAGCAGACGATGCAGCGCTCCGGATCGAATGTGAAATAGGGGTTGCTCTCGTCCTTCGGCTTGGCAAGATGCTTGGCCACATCCTCGGGATAGCGGATCTCGCGCAAGCCCACCGCGGCCGCCATCTGAAAGAGCTCATTCGTCGAAAGCTTCGGGTCGGAGATCCAGTCGCGCGGATGCTCCGAGGCATAGAGCTCCATCACCCCGCGCCGCAGCCGCTTCAGCCGCTCCGTCTCGGTATGCACCGCCATCCCCTCGGCGACCGGCGTGGTGCAGGAGGCGGGCGTGCCACCCCGTCCCTCGATCTCGACGAGGCAAAGCCGGCAGGAGCCGAAGGCGGCGAGCGAATCGGTCGCGCAGAGGCGGGGGATCGCGGTGCCCCGCATCATCGCTGCGTGCATGATCGAGGTGCCTTCGGGCACGGCGATCTTCTCTCCATCGATGGTGAGGGTCACCATCGTCTCCGCCGCCACGGCGGGCGTGCCGTAATCGATCTCGGAAACCAACGGCATCTCGCTTCCCCTTTTACGCCGCTTCACGCCGCCACTTCATGCCTTGGGGGCGTGGCCGCGAAATCCTCGCCAAAATGATCGAGCGCGCTTTCGACCGGATAAGGTGTGAAGCCGCCCAGCGCGCAGAGCGAACCGAGCCGCATGGTCTCGCAGAGCTCGCGCAGCAAAGCCAGGTTCTTCGCCGGCTCGATGCCGGCGAGGATGCGGTCGATCACGTCCATCCCCCGCCGCGAGCCGATGCGGCAAGGCGTGCATTTGCCGCAGGATTCGTGGGCGCAGAACTCCATCGCGAAGCGCGCCTGACGCGCCATGTCCACCGTATCGTCGAAAACGACGACCCCACCATGCCCGATCAGCCCGGCGCGCCCGGCGAAGGATTCATAATCGAACGGCGTATCGAAGAGCACGGGCGGAAAATAGGCGCCAAGCGGCCCGCCCACCTGCACCGCGCGAATCGGCCTTCCACTCACCGTCCCCCCGCCGATCTCCTCGACGAGCGCGCCAAGCGTCACCCCGAACGGGGCTTCGTAGAGCCCGCCGAAGCGGATATTGCCGGCAAGCTGGATCGGGATCGTGCCACGCGAGCGCCCAAAGCCGAAAGCAGCATATCCGTCCGCGCCGTCGGCGAGAATGGGTGGCACGCTCGCCAGCGTGATCAGGTTGTTGATCACTGTCGGACAGCCGAAGAGGCCCTTCAACGCCGGCAGCGGCGGCTTGGCCCGAACTTCCCCGCGCTTGCCTTCCAGGCTTTCAAGCAGCGAGGTTTCCTCCCCGCAGACGTAGGCGCCCGCCCCGACCCGGACCTCGATATCGAAGCCCTGAATGGCCCCAAGCAGCCCCTCCGCCCGTGCAATCTCCACCGCCCCCGTGAGCGTCGCGATCGCCTGGGGGTACTCGGAACGGACATAGACGTAGCCCTGCCGCGCGCCGACGGCGAAGCCGGCGATCACCATGCCCTCGATCAGCGCGAAGGGATCACCCTCCATGATCATCCGGTCCGAATAGGTGCCGGAATCGCCCTCATCGGCGTTGCAGACGATGAATTTGCGCTCACCCGACGCGCCGGCGGCCGTCCGCCACTTGATTCCGGTGGGAAAACCGGCGCCCCCGCGTCCGCGGAGGCCCGAGCGCGCCACCTCCTCGACCGTCGCAGCCGGGCCGAGCGCGCGCGCCCGCTCGAGCCCGCGCAGCCCGCCATGGGCGCGGTAATCGGCGAAGGAGAGCGGATCGATCACACCGCAACGCGCGAAGGTGATCCGGTGCTGACTGGCCAGGAAGGGGATCTTCTCCACCAGCCCGAGGGATTTCGGGTGCGACCGGCCTTCGAGAAAGCCCGCCATGAAGAGGCCGGGCACATCCTCCGCCAAGACCGGCCCATAACCGACCCGGCCGGCCGACGTCTCTACCTCGACCAAAGGCTCGAGCCAGTAGAGCCCGCGCGAGCCCGTCCGCACAAGCGCGGGCGCAATGCCGCGCCGCCCCGCCTCGTCCACCACCGCGCGCGCCACCGAATCCGAACCCACCGCCCGGGCCCCGGCATCGGCTGAAATGAAGATCCGGCTCACGATGTCTTTCATCATGACGCCCGGGCCCGGCTGACCAGCCGGTCGAGACTGGCGGCGTCGAGCCGCCCCACCGGCTCATCGTCGAAGAGGGCGCTCGGCGAGCAGGAGCAGAGCCCGAGGCAATAGGCCGGCTCCACGCTCAACGCCCCATCCGTGCTGGTCTCGCCCCAGGCAAGCCCATGGCGGCGCAGCGCCGCCTCGGCGAGCGAGGCCGCCCCCATCGCCTGGCACGCCTCGGCCCGGCAGAGCCTCAGCACATGCCGGCCCGGCGGATCCTGGCGAAGATCATGGTAGAAGCTGAGTACCCCGTGCAGTTCGGCGCGCGTGATGTTGAGCGCCTCGGCAATCACCGGCACCGTCTCGCGCGGGACATGGCCGAATTCCTCCTGCACTGCCCGCAGCACATTCAGCGCGGGGCCTTCCGCCCCCTCATGCGCGCGCGCGATCGCCCCAATCCGCTCGCGGACCCTTTCCGGCACCTCCCCCATTTGGTCCCGCATCCCCTGCTCCCTTCCTCTTTCAATTTATGGGCCCATGGCTGGCGAATACAAGTTTTTGCCCCCAGTCCGCGACAGCCTGGCCTCCCTCTCGGGGGCTTCGCCGAATGGGCCGGATCGTCGGGCATCATCGGGATTGATGCACCTGCACAGGGTCAGATTGACGGGACGCGGAGCGGGCCTTCATGATATTTAATTCATGAGGAAGTAAGGGCGACGCTCCATTCTTTTGCGTCGCACAAAACAGAAACGGGGAGGAAAACACCATGGCCTCGGTCCTCGATCGCGGGAGAATCGTTGCCGGCCCTCAATTCAATCGATGGTTCGTGCCGCCCGCCGCGCTCTGCATTCATCTTTGCATCGGCATGGCCTACGGATTTTCGGTCTATTGGCTGCCGATGACCCGCCTGGTTCCGCACGCCAATGCGGCCGCCTGCAAGGCGGAGGGTTTTCTCGCCGCCCTCACCACCACGCAATGCAACTGGTCGGTGCCCGCGGAAACCCATATCTTCGAAACTTTCATCGCTGTGCTCGGCATTTCCGCGGCGATCTGGGGCGCCTGGCTCGAGCACGCGGGGCCGCGCAAGGCCGGCTTCATCGCCGCGCTCTGCTGGGGCGGCGGCCTCGTCATCGGTGCTGTCGGCGTTTCGATCCATCAGCTCTGGCTCGTCTACCTCGGCTGCGGCCTGATCGGTGGCGTCGGCCAGGGATTGGGCTATATCGCGCCCGTCTCGACCCTCATCAAATGGTTCCCCGACCGGCGGGGCCTCGCCACCGGCTTTGCCATCATGGGCTATGGCGGCGGAGCGATGATCGGCGCGCCGCTCGCGGTGTGGCTGATGGCGCGCTTTACTTCCAACGGCATTCCGGGGGTTGCCGCCTCGCTCGGCATTCTGGGCGTGATCTACATCGTCGTGATGTCGATCGGTGCCTTTGGTTTCCGCGTGCCGCCGCCAGGCTGGCACCCGGAAGGCTGGACGGCGGAAGCCGCCTCCGAAGACGCAATGATCACGACGCGGCATGTACATCTCGACCGCGTAATAAAGACGCCGCAATTCTGGCTGATCTGGGGTGTCCTCTGCCTCAATGTCACTGCCGGCATCGGCGTGATCTCGATGGCAAGCCCGATGCTGCAGGATGTGTTCGGCGCCAAGCTGCTCGGCGGCGCTGGCACCGGCCTCACCACGGTGCAGCAGCATGCGGCGATCGTCGCCGCAGCGGCGGGGCTGGTCGGGTTGATCAGCCTTTTCAACAGCCTGGGCCGGATCTTCTGGGCCTCGCTCTCCGACAAGATCGGCCGCAAGACCACCTACTATACCTTCTTCGTTCTCGGCATCATCCTCTATGTGCTGCTGCCGACCTGGGGCCATCTCGGCATTCCCGCGCTCTTCGTGCTCAGCATCTGCATCATCCTCACGATGTACGGGGGCGGCTTCTCGACCGTGCCGGCCTATCTCGCCGACATCTTCGGCACCGAGATGGTGGGCGCGATCCATGGCCGGCTCATCACCGCCTGGTCGGTCGCGGGGGTCGTCGGGCCGGCGTTGATCGCCAATGTGCGGCAATTCCAGCTCGACCATGGCGTGCCGCACAATCTGGTCTATGACCGCACGCTCTACATCATGGCCGTGCTGCTGTTCGGCGGGCTGATCTGCAACGCCTTCGTCCGGCCGGTCGCGGATCATCATTACATGGAGGAAGAGGAGATCGCGCGCGAGCGTGAACTGCGGCAGGAGTCGCTGATCGCCGAACGCGGCGGCGTGCTGGCGGCCGCCCGCGGTGCTTTCGGCTTCGGCGGCACGCTGGCCTGGCTCGGGGTCGGGGTGCCGTTCCTGATTGGCGTCTGGATCGCGCTCGCCAAGGGGGCCGCGCTCTTCTGACGCGGATCGCCGGCGGGCGGGCCCATCTTGAACCGCACCCGCCCGCCGCGCCATCATTGTCCCTTCGCTGGAGCGTGATCGCCGAAGGCGTGAATCACGCGGGAAAACAATTGGCGAGAACGGGATACGTGAGCGAGAGCGAACGCATCCCACTCTCGCTCACCGGCACGGAGGGAGAAGAGTGAGCGCCGATCCCTATACGGTGCTGGGTGTCAAGCGCGACGCGAGCCAGGACGAGATCCGGAAAGCCTATCGCAAGCTCGCCAAAAAGCTGCATCCCGATCTCAACCCCGGCAACAAGGACGCCGAGGAGCGCTTCAAGGAAGTCTCCTCCGCCTATGATCTGCTCGGCGATGCGGAGAAGCGCGCGCGCTTCGATCACGGCGAGATCGACGCCACGGGCGCCGAGACGCCGCGCCAGAACTACTACCGCGATTTCGCTGAAGCGGGACCGCAAAGCGGAGCCGGACGTTACGAATCCCACGCGGGATTCGCCGATTTCGCCGAGAATGACGATGTCTTCGCCGAGCTCTTCGGCCGGCGCGCGGCCGGCACCGGGGCGGCGAACATCCGCATGCGCGGCGCGGATCTGCCTTTCCACCTCCATGTCGATTTCCTCGATGCGGTCAATGGCGCGACGCGCCGGCTTTCGCTGCCCGATGGCTCGAGCCTTGATGTCACAATCCCGCCCGGCATCCGGGACGGCCAGTTGCTGCGCCTCAAGGGCAAGGGCCGGCCCGGCCTCGGCGGGGGCCCACCCGGCGATGCGCTGATCGAGATCGAGGTCCTGCCCCACCCCACTTTCCGCCGAGAGAGTGATGACATCCATCTCGATCTGCCGATCTCGGTCACCGAGGCGGTGCTCGGCGGGCGCGTCGATGTCCCGACACCCACGGGACCGGTGACGATGACCATTCCCAAGGGCTCGAACAGCGGAAGCATCTTGCGTATCCGCGGCAAGGGGGTCGCGCGCAAGGATGGCAGCCGCGGTGACGAATACGTCACCCTCTCTGTGAGGTTGCCGAAGACTCCCGATCCCGAGCTCGAGAAATTCGTCGCTGGATGGGAAGCAGGAAAGCGGGACAATCCGCGTGAAGGGGGCGGGGTCTGATGCTCGAATACCGGGAATTCTGCCTCCGCGCCGAGCTCGAGGGCGAAGTGCTCGAAGCCTGGATCGCCGCCGGCTGGCTGATCCCGGAAGCAAGCGAGGGGCCGCGCCGTTTCTCAGAGGCCGACCTTGCGCGCGCCCACCTCATCCGCGACCTCCACGACGATCTCGGCGTCAATGACGAGGGCATCGCCATCATCCTCGACCTGATCGACCAGGTGCACGGGCTGCGCCGCAGCCTGCGCGACCTGTCTGCGGCCCTCTCGGTGCTGCCGGAACCGATGCGCGTGAGGCTTCAGGAAGAGTTGCGCTCCCGCCGCCGGCCGGCGCGCGCGTGATGGGATCGCCGGATCGTCTTCGCTTTAGGAAAGCTCGACCGGCTCCCTGATCCGGCGCGGCGCCAGGGTGCTTTTCGCTTCGTCCACGGCGTGCACCTCCTCGATGCCTTCGAGCTTCCGATCATGCGGGAGTGAAAGCGCGACCAGCATCGCGAAAACCGAAACACTGGCGATGGTCAACAGCCCGACTGTATAGGAGCCGGTTGCGTCCTTCACCTTGCCCATCACATAGGGGCCGAAGAATCCTGCAAGATTGCCGAGCGAGTTCACTGAAGCGATGCCGGCCGCCGCTGCGGCACCGGCAAGAAAATTGGTGGGAAGGGTCCAGAAGGTCGGCAGCCCGCCGAAAATGCCGAATCCGGCGAAAGTAAGCAGAATCATCTTGCCGATCGGATTGTCGATCAACGTGGAACCGGCGATGCCAAGGGCCGCGACCAGCGCAGCGATGGCAAAATGCTCCCGCCGCTCGCCGGTCCGGTCGGAGTGACGGCCCCAGTAGATCATCCCGATCACACCGGCAATATAAGGCAGCGCCGTGACAAATCCGGTCAGGGTATAGCTGAGGCCGAAGCCGCGGACGATCTGCGGCAAAAAGAAGCTCAGCCCATAGTTGGTGCCATTGATCCCGAAATAGACGAACGCAAGCAGCAGCACGCGTGTGTCGCTGATCGCTTCGATGATGCTGAAACGCCGTGTCTGCTCGCGCTGCGCCCGCTCCGCGGCAAGCCGGTTCACGAGCCAGGCGCGCTCATCCGAAGGGAGCCATGTCGCGTGGTCGGGCCGGTCGGTCAGATAGAAGAAAGTGATAATCCCCACCATGATCGCGGGCAGCGCCTCGATCAGGAACAGCCACTGCCATCCCTCCATCCCAAGCCCGGTAATATTCAGGAGCGCGCCGGAAATCGGCCCACCGATCACGGTCGAGAGCGGGATCGCCGCCATGAACCAGCCGATCATCCGTCCGCGATATCGAGCTGGGAACCAGATCGTCAAAAAGAAGATAATTCCAGGAAAAAAGCCCGCCTCGGCAAGGCCGAGCAGAACGCGCAGCGCGACGTAGGTGGTGGAGGGCGCGACCCCGAGCCCGTGCGAGATCTGCGGGATGAAAGCCATGGCGCCGGCGACCACACCCCAGCTCACCATGATCCGCGCGATCCATTTCGAGGCGCCCAGCCGCTCGAGCACGAGATTCGAGGGTACCTCGAAGAAGAAATAGGCGATGAAAAAAATGCCGGCTCCAAGGCCGAACATCGTCTCCGTCAGCCCAAGCGCCTTGTTCATGCCAAGGGCGGCAAATCCGACATTCACCCGGTCGAGATAGGCCACGAAATAGCAAAGCATGAGAAAAGGGATGAGCCGCCGCGTCAGGCGGCCGACCGTCCTCGCCTCGATATCCATCAGGGTCGCTCCTCACTTTCGCGCCCCGAAGTTTCGGACGGCACGGCTCCGTTTTATGGAAGAACAGCCATCCCCGCCTGTCAACCGGTCGGTATTTCGCAGGACCGTAGCAGGATCACCGGGAGGCGGTGGCCTCCTCCTGCGCGATCATCTCACCATAGACATCCGTCCGCCGGTCTCCGAACAGGTGGTTGCGGGCATTGAGCTGGCGCCGCCGCGCCGCCTCGGCAAGATTCACACGCGCGAGGAGGATTTCTTCCCGATCCGCGGAGGCCGGTCCCGCGAGCGGCCAGCCGGCCGGGCCGACGATCAGGCTGCGCCCGAGGAAAGGCTGGCCGCGCTCGATGCCAATCCGGTCCGAAGCCGCAATGAAAACCGCGTTGGCGTGCGCCCCGCCCATCACCAGCGTGTTCGCCATCACGTCCCGCTCCGGCGGCTGGTCGGGCATCGGCACCCAATTCGTCGGCACGCAGAGAATATCGGCGCCTTTGAGCGCGCACATCCGATAGCTTTCCGGAAACCATCCGTCATAGCAGATGAAAACGCCAAGACGGCCGAACGGCAGGTCGAACACCGGAAAGCCGAGATCACCTTGGGCGAAGAAACGATTTTCCGTGTCCCAAAGATGGATTTTTCGGAACACCCCGATCACGCCCTCAGGCCCGACCACGACCGCGGAATTATAGATCCGCCTTCTCGCCCGCTCATTCAGGCCGGCGACGAGCCAAACCTGCCGCGCCTTCGCAAGCGCGGTCCAGGCGCGCACGGCAGGACCGGAGTACGCATCCTCGGCGAGGCTCAGAGCCTCCTCCTCACTCTCGAACACATAACCGGAATTGCAGAGCTCCGGCAGCACGATCAGCTCGGCGCCCCGATCGGCTGCCTCGCTTGCCATCACGACGGAGTTTGCAATGTTCTCCTCGACGGCGCCAATCCGCGGCTCCATCTGCACGCAGGCAACGCCGATTTCCATCCCTTCCTTGCTCATTGCGCGACTTCCTTATCTTGGATCGGCGGGCGCCGCTCACGCCAGGCATGCGCTTTCTCATAAGCGGCGGCGGCACGCAGCACGGCGGCCTCGTCGAACGGACGCGCAGCAATCTGCAGGCCGATCGGCAGTCCTTCGCCATCAAATCCGCAAGGCAATGTGATCGCCGGCAACCCGGTCAGGTTGTACGGATAAGTCAGCCGCCATGTCGCCGCCAGCGCGCTTTCGCGATATGACCCGAGAGAGACGATCTCGGCGCCGATCGGTGGTGCGGTGATGGGTTCCGTCGGCCCCAGAACGATATCAGCGGTCTCGAACAGGCGCGCATAATCGTTCATCAGCACATGGCGGAACTGCTCGGCCTTGAGATAATCCGCGCCGGTGACGAAACGGCCAAACTGCACCAGACGCCGCACGTCCGGCGCAAAACCCGCGCTGCGGCCGGCGCGAAGCGAAGCATCGTGATAGGCGGTGGAGGAGGAAAGCTCGATCGCGAAGATGGCACCGAGCCCGTGTTCGAGGCTCGGGACACGCACCTCATGCACACGGGCACCTTCGCGCGCGAACCAGCCGATCGCCGCCTCGACAGAATGATCCACCGCAGGCTGGTTGCGCTCGAAGAAATGGTTGCGGATCACCGCCACCCGCAAACTTTTCACACCTGCGTCCATCGCCTCTGCATAGTCCGGAACGCGGATATCCCGGCTTCCGGGATCAGCCGGATCGTAGCCCGCCATCACACCGAGAAGGATCGCGGCATCCGCAACACTTCTCACGAGAGGCCCGGGATGATCGAGCGACCAGCTATGCGGCACGATCCCCCTTCGGCTGATTCGCCCGAAGCTCGGCTTCAGCCCGACGATGCCGCAGAAGCTCGCCGGAATGCGCACCGAGCCCCCGGTGTCCGATCCCGTTGCCGCAAGGCAAAGGCCGGCCGCGAGCGCGGCCCCCGACCCACCGCTCGACCCGCCCGGAATCCGATCCTGCCGCCAGGGATTGCGTGTCGGCGGCGTGATCGTTCCCCAGGCAAATTCATGCGTGCGCGTCTTGCCGATCAGTATCGCGCCGGCCGCACGCAACCGCTCTGCCACGGCCGAGTCGACCAGCGGAAATTCGATGCCCGCTGCTCTCGTGCCGGCCGTGGTCGGCATATCGGCAGTGAAGTAATTGTCCTTGATGGCGATCGGCACGCCATGCAACGGACCACGCCACGCCCCCCCACGGATCTCGGCTTCTGCCTGCCGCGCCTGATCGAGCGCACTTTCCGAAACATGCACATAGCTTTCAAGCAGACCGTCATAGCGACGGATGCGATCGAGAATCCGCTCGCAGAGCGTGACCGGGGAAAGTCGTCCGGTGCGAAGAAGCGGCGCGATCTCCGCAATCGGCGAGAATTCCGGCTCCACGCTCAAGACTCTCTGCTCCGGTAAGGCAGCAACGGGTCATAGATCACGACCGGATGGATCTCGGTCAGATCGAGCATGCGCAGCCGACGGATCGCCTCTGCGATATCGGCGAAGGCAGCAACCTCTTCGGCAAGCTCCGCATCCGGCAGATCAAGGCCGATGATCTCCTTAAGGTCCGTCATCGCGCTCTTCCCTTTCGCCGCGTCATACCGCGAGATGTTCGTGAATGGCGGCTTCCGCGCCAGGATCCCCCACCTCTCCGCTGGCGACGATCTCGCCCCGCGCCAGCACGGCATAGCGATCGGCGAGCGAAAGCGCGAAACGCACATTCTGCTCGATCAGCAGGATCGCAAGGCCGAGCGCGCCGAGCTCCGCGCGAAGCACCTCCGCGACGCGCTGCGTGACGGAGGGTTGCAAGCCTTCGGTGATCTCGTCCACCAGCATCAGGCGCGGGCGAAAGAGCAGCGCGCGCGCCACCAGCAGCATCTTCTGCTCGCCCCCGCTCAGCGTGCCGGCCCTCTGCCGTCGCCGTGCCGCGAGAAAGGGAAAGAACGCGGCGACACGCGCAAGCTCGCGCTCATAGAAACGATCGCTGGCAAGCCCGAGACGCAGATTCTCATCGACAGTGAGGTCCTGGAAGATCGCCTGCTCCTGCGGGCTGTAGGCAACCTTCCGCCGCGTCATCCGGTGCGGGGGAAGGCCAGTCGTCTCTTCCCCGGCAATACGGATCCGGCCCTTGGCCGCGGGCAGGAATCCCATCACCGTCTTGAGCAGCGTGCTCTTGCCCATCCCATTCTTGCCGAGGATCGCCAGGACCTGACCCGCGGGAAGGCTGAAGCTCACATCGCGCAGCACCATCGCCTCGCCATAGCCGCTCGTCAGGCTCTCCACTTCGAGCGCGGTCCCGCTCATCCGGCGCCCTCTCCGATCGCCTGCTTCTCGCCCACATAGATCGTGCGCACCAGCTCGGAGGAGACGACCTCCTCGACATTTCCGTCGAGCACGATCCGGCCCTGGTGCAGCACGATGATCCGCGAGCTGATCTCGCGCACGAACTCGAGATCATGTTCAACCAGCAGGACGCAAAGCCCATGCCGCCGCACCAGATCGACGAGCACCTTGCCGATGACCGTGCGTTCCGGCTTGGTGAGGCCAGCGGTCGGCTCGTCCAGCAGGAGCACACTGGGCTCGGTCGCCAGTACCATCGCAAGCTCGAGGGCCTGCTTCGCGCCATGGGAAAGATGCCGCACGCGCGTCGCGAGCTGCTCGGCAAGCCCGGTCGTGCGCACCACCTGCATGGCGGCTTCCGGAAGCCGCACCGCGTCGTCGCACCGCCAGAGCGAAGGCCGCTCGATCCGCGCCCGCGCGATGCGCAGCGATTCGGCAACGGTGAGCGCCTCGAAGACGTTCGGTGTCTGGAACTTCCGTCCCAGCCCGAGCCGCGCGCAATATTCCGGCGCCGAACGCCCGATCCCGTGCCCCTGAATCGCAACTCGGCCGGCGGTGCGCTCGTGCCCGTCGCTGATGCAGCGGATCAGCGTCGTCTTGCCCGCGCCGTTCGGCCCCACCAGGCTGACGAGCTCGCCGCGCCGGGCGTTGAAGCTGATGTCCTCGAGCACGTGCAGGCTGCCATAACGGCGCGAAAGATGCGCGATCTCGATCGCGGCCGGACCCTCGCCGAACGCCGGCTCAGCCGCGCCATTCCGCTCTTCCGCCGGCCTGAGGCTCGCGGTGACCGGCCGCGCCGAAGCCGTGCGCCGCCACGCTCGTCGCGCAAGAGATGCCAGCGCAGGACCAAGGCCGCGCGGCATCACCACGATCACTGCGATGAACACCACACCGACAATCAGCTGCCAGACGAAAGGTAGGCTGCCGCTGAGATAGGCGCTGATGAAGTCGATCAGGACGGCGGCCGAGGCCGGGCCGAGCAGGGTGCCGCGGCCCCCGAGCGCCACCCAGATGACGAGCTCGGTGCCGAACTGAAACCCGCCGAGATCGGGCGCGACCACATCCGTATAGCCGGCATAGGCATAGCCCGCGAGCGCCGCGACGATCGCCGAGCCGGCAAGCAGCTGCATCTTGATGCGCCCGGTGGCGAGGCCAAAATATTTGCAGCGCTGCTCGTTCTCGCGGATCGAAACGAGCAGCCGCCCGGCATCGCTTCGCACCAGAATCCAGCCGAGCGCCGTCACCACCACCAGCGCCGCGCCGGCGATCCAGAACCACCCCGACATCGAGACGTCGAACGTATCGAAGCCCGAAAGCCCGCTGCTCGATCCCGTGTAGGCGCCGCCGGAATAGAGGATCTGCACCACCACCACGCAGAGAACGAGCGTGGCGATCGAGATATAGAGATCCGGCACGCCATAGCCGAAGGCGAGCCAGCCGACCAAGGCGCCGACCAGCGCCGCGATGGCGACACCGCCGACGAGCGCGCCCAGGGCGGTGATCGGCGTGAGCCCGATATGCACGAAGGTGAGCCCGCAGGCATAGGCGCCGATGACGAAGAACGCCGACTGGCCGAAGGAGAGAATCCCCGTATAGCCCCAGAGAATATCGAGCGTGACCGCGATGGCGCCGTAGAGGAATGAGCGGATCAGGATATCGACCGAATATTGGCCGAGCACCCACGGCCCGATGCCCACCAGCACCAGCGCCGCGACCGCGAGCATTCCCACCCCGCCGATCTCGCCCCTGAGCCGCTCCGAGGGAAGCCGACCGACGGAACGAAGCTCCTCCGATGCGCGCATGCCAGGCATTGATGTTTCAGGCACGCCGGTCACGCCCGGGCGAAGCCCGCAGGGCGCACCCTCAGCACGATGGCGGCCAACACCACGATGGTGAGCCCGCCGAGCACCGGGCTGCTATAGCTGCTCACCACCACCTGCGCGCCGCCCAGCACGAGGCAAGACAGCGCCAGGCTGACGAGCGATGTGCCGGAAACCATCACCAGCATGAAGGCATTGAGCAGCCACGGCACGCCCATGATCGGATCGACGCTGAGCAGAGGCGTGAGGAGCGCGCCCGCCAGGCTCGCCAGGCCCGCGCCGATGCTGAAGGTGGCGAAGCGCACGAGATCGCTGTTGATCCCGAGCCCCCGCGCGAGGTTTTCATTCATGATCACGGCGCGCGCCATGAGCCCGAGCCGCGTGCCCTGCAGCGCAGCCGCGATCATGATCCCGATCGCGATCGCGATCGCGAGGAAGATCAGCCGATAGAGCGAATAATCGGTCCCGAGCACGCGCGTCGCGCCGGCGACCGGGCTCTGGACGAATTGCACGCCGCGCCCGAAGCCAATCGTGATCAGCTGCACGACGACAATGGCAAGCCCCCAGGTCGCCAGAATCGCATCGAGCGGGCGGCGATAGAGCGGGCGCACGATGATCCGCTCCACCGCCGCCCCGAGCACCGCGCCCGAGACAAGCGCCAGCGGCTCAGCCAGCCACGGGTTGAGATGGAAGTGCGTCACCACCAGCGATGTATAGCCACCGATCGTGAGAAAGGCGCCGTGCGCGAAATTGATGATCTTCTGCACGCCGAACACGATCAGCAACCCGACGGAGACGGCGAACAGGATGCCCGCGGTGGTGACGATGTCGAGCAGCAGGCTCGTCATGCGCCTATTTCAGGTTGGGGCATTGATCGCCTGGGGAGACATTCGGAAAACTCTGGATCACCTTCACCGAGCCATCTGCCTGCACCTCGCCGAGATACATCGTCAGCGGCGCGTGATGCTGGACGTTCATTTGCACCACTCCGCGCGGTCCGTCAAAACTGACCAACGGCAGCTCGGCGAGCACCTTGTGCGGATTGGTCGAGCCCGCCTTCTCCACTGCTTCCGTATAGAGATAGATCCCGTCATATTCCGGTTCCGAGAGATCGTTTGGCGTCTTCATGTTGGCGCCGAACATCTTCTGAAGCGCGGCCTCGAAGGCCTTGTTCTGAGGGTTGTCGATCCCGGTGAAATAGGATTGGGAGAGATAGGTCCCGGCGGCATCGGGTCCGATCGCCTTGGCCGTGCCCTCATCCTCGGCGAGATTGCCGAAAAGAACATTGATGCCCGCACCCCGCAGCTGCTTGGTCAGGGTCACGTTGGGCGCGCCGCCCGCGGTCGAGCTGACCAGTGCATCCGGATGCGCCGCGCGCAACTTGCTCAGCACCGGTGTCCAATCGCTCGCATCCATCGGCAGATATTCCTCGCCGACGATCTTGCCGCCGTGCGCCAGGATATATTTGCGGGTGAAGTCCAGCATGCCGCGACCGAAGGCATAATCGCTGCCGACCAGGAAGAAGGTCTTCGCGCCCTTGTCCTTCATGAAATAGTCGATCACCGGCGGCACCTGCTGCTCCGGCACCCAGGCATCGACATAAAGGTACGGGCTGCAGGAATGTCCTTCATAATACGAGGTATAGATGTAAGGGGTGCGGCCGCGCGCCACCACCGGCAATCCGGCATTGCGGGCCGCGCTCGTCTCCATCGAGATCAGGACATTGACGCGCTGGCGGAAGACCAGCGAATCGAACGCTTTCACGGCACCATCGGCTCCGCTGCCGTCATCGGCGACATCAAGCTTGAGCTTGTGGCCGAGCACGCCGCCTTTGGCGTTGATCTGGGCGACGGCGAGCTCGGCCGCCTGCACCACCGAAGGCGCCACCACGCTGTTCGCCCCGCTCAGCCCGACCGGAACGCCGATGCTGATCGTGTCGTCCGCCGCCAGCGCAGAGGGAACGAAAGCGCCCAGCAGCAGGGCAAGCGCGCCAGCGGTCATCATACCCCGGGGCATCGCGCGGGGGGCGGGTCCTTCAAATTCGGGGTTTGGACGGGTTCGGGGCATGAGCTGGCTCCTCATCATTGAGCACGGATCTGTGCGGGGTGGGGATGTATGACGGCACCGGCCGGAGCGGTCGGCCTCAGTTTCGGGGACCGGCCAGCCGAACGCAATGGGGCGGACGCAATGGTCAATGCAATAATAATGCCGGGCTCGCGCGCACGGGCAATATGGCTCTCGCGCGCGACGCATCGACGCCCTCAGGCATCGGTTTTGTTTCGCGATCAGTGTCATGGCCCCGGCATATCGCTCCGCCGCGCCTCCACACGCCGCCTCGATCACTCCGCTTGATTGCCGCCTGACCCATGCTGCGCTTTGCGTACTTGCTAGGCCGATGCACGACGCCTGGTCGCTTTTGGGTCCGGCCGCGGGCCTTCCGCGCTAGAGGGTGATGACCGGGCAGGCGATGATCGGGATCCTTGGGTCGCTTGCCTCTTCGCCGGCACGAATGTTAACGTTTTGAACTTGCATCAAGAGGGAACCGCGATGCCAGGGCGCGGGACCGATCAGAGCTACGTCCTCATCATCGGCGCAGGGCCGGCTGGTCTTTTCGCCGCCTGCGAGCTCGCCCGCCACGGCGTCATGCCGCGCATTGTCGAACGCAGGATGGTGCCGCACCATCAGGCCCGCGCGACCGCCATTCAGCCCGCGGGCCTCGAGCTGCTCGCACGCGCGGGAGTACTCGAACCCTTTATCGAATCGTCCATCCATGTCCGTCGCACCCGCTTCTACGCACCAGGCTTCGCCGCGCTTGCCGTCAGCAGTTTCGAAGGAATCGATTGTCCACACGAGTACCAGTGCAGCCTGCCGCAATGGCGGACCGAAGAAATCCTCACCGAACATTTGCAGAGCTTTGGTGTTTCCGTCGAACGCGGCACCACCGTCCTTTCGATCGATGAGGATGCGGACACGCTTGATGTCCGCCTCCGCGGTCCAGACGGCGAGATCGAGACTTCCTCTTTTGGCTATGTTCTTGGCGCCGGCGGGGCGCACGACGTCACTCGCCGCTCGATGCAGGAATCCCTCCAGGGAGACACTTATGCCGGCCAGTACATCGTGGCCGATATCCAAATGGGGCTCCCTCATGAAGCCGAGGAATCGATGGTCTTCGTCAGTGACGAAGGCTTCGTCCTGCTTGCGCCGCTGCCCGGGAGTCGTTGGCTCAGCTTCGTCGATCTCGACCTCGATTCACCCGTCATCGATCAGCGCGAGACGCCCGAGCTTGCTCAGCTGAGCGCACTCCTCAACCGCCGGACCGGCGTCAACGCCAGTGTCCACGATCTCAACTGGGCGTCGCACTTCGTCATGCACAAACGCATCACGCGCCGGCTCGCCGACGGGCGACGCTTCCTCATGGGGGATGCTGCGCATCTCTCGAGCCCGATCGCTGGCGAGGGCCTGAACTCGGCCTTGATGGATGCCGCCGACATCGCCTGGAAGCTCGCCCTCGTCGTTCGTGGGGCAGGGCTGCGCTCCCTGCTCGATGCCTACGCGATCGAGCGGCACCTCGCCGACCAGCACGTGCTCGAAGTTTCGGACATGCTGCACCGTCGCGCGCTCGCCCTCGCAAAGCCATCGGCCAGCGCCATGTCACCCCCGCCCGATCCTACGCGCCTCTCGGCACTTGCTCGCGCGCGGGGCATGCTCGACGTGACTTACGTGGGCAGCCCCCTCGTCGGCGAATATCTCGATTCAACAAGTTCCACGGTCGTGCCGCCGACGCCGATGACCGGGCCAAGCCCAGGCGCACGGTTTCGGGACCGTATTCGGCTGAGCGGCACGAAGCATCACCTGTTGCTCTTCGGGGGCGATCCTCCGCCCGATCTGTTCAGGCGCCGCTGGCAAGACCTTATCGCAATCGAAAACGAAGCGGGATTCGATCCCGCATGCTGCGGTACGCTTCCCGGAGGGGCTCTCCTCGTGCGGCCCGACGGCTTCATTGGCTATCGGCTGGCAAACGCGAACGACGCCGGCTTCACTGCACTCGACGCGCATCTCTCCACTTATCTCGCCCCCGACCGCACATGATCCAAGAGCTCGTTTGTTTCCCCGCGTGATTCGGGCCTCCGCTGACCCAACCTTCGGCGATCATGCTCTACCCCGGCAGGAACCCCACCAGCCGTTTTGTCTCGGCAACGATCGGCCGGCAGATCGAAGCCGCGCGCCCGGCCCCCTCGCGCAGAATCTCATCGACATGTCCGGGCTCCGCCAGCAGGCTCCGGGTCTTCTCGGCGATCGGCCCCAGCACTTCCATAAGGAGGCTTGCAAGTTCCTCCTTGAAGACCGAAAACCCTTTGCCGCCGTGCAGCCGGAGCACGCCCGCCTCGTCCATATCCGCAAGCGCCGCATAGATACCGACGAGGTTCCGCGCCTCCGGCCGCGCGGCAAGTCCAGCCGGCTCCGAGGGCAGCGGCTCGGGGTCGGTCCGAGCGCGGCGGATCTTCTGCGCGATCATATCCGCTGAATCATTGAGATTGATCCGGCTCTGATCCGATGCGTCGGATTTCGACATCTTCTTCGTCCCGTCGCGCAAGCTCATCACCCGCGCCGCCGGCCCCAGGATCAGCGCCTCGATCGGCGGAAAGAACTCGACGCCGTAATCATGATTGAATTTCTGCGCGATGTCGTTCGCGAGCTCCAGATGCTGGCGCTGATCGTCCCCCACCGGCACGCGCGTTGCGTGATAGGCAAGGATGTCCGCCGCCATCAGGTTCGGATAGACATAGAGCCCGGCGGAGGCATTCTCCCTGTCCTTCCCCGCCTTGTCCTTGAACTGCGTCATCCGGTTGAGCCAGCCGAGCCGCGCGACACAGTTGAAGATCCAGGCGAGCTCGGCGTGCTCCGGCACCGCTGACTGATGAAAGAGAATGGAGCGCTGAGGGTCGATCCCGCAGGCGATGATCGAAGCGGCAAGCTCGCGCGTCTGCTGCGGCAAAAGTTTCGGGTCCTGCCATACGGTGATCGCGTGCAGATCGACCACGCAATAGATGCATTCATGGCTCGCCTGAAGGGCGACCCAGTTGCGGATCGCGCCGAGGTAATTGCCGAGCGTCGGGATGCCGGAAGGCTGGATGCCGGAGAAGATGCGCTGCATGCGTCGCTGATCCGCGTTCTCTTTGTTCATGGTCCGTGTGCGGGGCAAGCCCCGCTTCGGTCAAGCCCGGCGGCGCCGGCGCCCAAGCCGACGCGCGATCTCTTTGAGGTCGAACGCCGCCAGCGCCTGCCCGACCAGCCCATAGGCAAGCACCCCGGCCGCGATGACGAGGCCGAGCCTCACCCAGCGCAGCACACCCGCTGCTTCCGATGTCGCCCTGGGAGTCCAATGCGTGGCCAGTGCAAGCACTACCCCCATCGCCGCCGCCGCCAGCAGCATGCGCGGCATCCGGCTTCTGAGCCCGCGATCGGCCCGCAACAGGCCTCTCCGCACCAGGATGGTCGCGAGCATTCCGGCATTGAACAGGGCTGAAATGCTCGCCGCGCTCGCAATCCCTGTGGCGCCGAGCGGTCCCATCAGCGTGAAGATGAAGACGAGGTTCACCAAAAGCGCCGCCACGCCCACCAACACAGGCGTCCTCGTATCCCCCCGGGCGAAGAAATTCGGCGCCAGCACCTTCGTCAGCACTGTCGCCGGCACGCCGGCCGCATAGGCGATCAGGGCGGCCGATGTCGCCGTCACGTCGCTCCCGGTGAAGGCCCCGCGCTCGAAGAGCACGCGCACGATCGACACCGAAAGAACGGCGAGCCCCACCGCCGCCGGCAATGTCAGCACGAGCGCGAATTCGATTGCTCGGTTCAGTGTCCGGTGCGCCGAAAGCGGCGCGCGCGCCCGCACCTGGCGCGAAAGCACCGGCAGGAGCGCGGTCCCCACGGTCACGCCGATGATGCCGAGCGGAAGCTGGTTCACCCGGTTCGCATAGTAGAGCACCGAGACTGAGCCGGGCTTGAGCAGGCTCGCGACGATGGTATCGACCGCGACATTGATCTGCGTGACGCCGACGCCGATCACCCCGGGCCCCATCCGCCGCATCACGAGCCGAACGGCGGGTGTGAGCCGCGGCCAGAGCAGCCTGAGCGCCATCCCCGCCCGCGCCATCGACCATGCCAGCAGCACGAGCTGCGCGATGCCCGAAAAGGTCACGCCGTAGGCGAGCGAGTATCCGGCGGAAGGAACGAACGGCGTAAGGAAAAGGAGCGCCGCGATCGCGAAGAGATTGAAGAGGATCGGCGCGGCCGCGGCGGCGGCGAAACGATGCAGCCCGTTCAGCACGCCGCCGAACCCGGCCGTGAGGCAGACGAGCATCAAATAGGGGAAGGTGATCCGCGTCAGCCGGACGGCGAGCGTGAATTTCGCTGGAATTGCCGCAAAACCTGGCGCCAGCACCACCATCAGCTCCGGCATGAAAACGACGCCGGCCACGGTCAGCGCGCCGAGCCAGATCACCATTACGCTCGTCACTTCCTCTGCGAAGCGCCTCGCCGCCTTCCGCCCCTCCGCTGCCAGCACGCCGGCAAAGGCCGGGATGAAGGAGGCGTTGAACGCGCCCTCGCCAAACAACTGGCGGAAGAGATCCGGCAGCTTGAGCGCGACGAAGAAGGCATCCGCCGCCATCCCCGCGCCCAGGCGGTCGGCGATCAGCACGTCGCGCAGGAAACCGAGAACCCGGCTCACCAGCGTCCAGAACCCGACGGTCAGAATGCTGCGGAACATCCCTCCCCGTCCCGCTATTCGTCCCGCTGGGGCCGGGCGAGCAGATCGGCCATCGCCGAATGCAGCGTCGTCTCGCCCGCCAGCAGCCGCGCCACCGCCGCCGCGACCGGCACTTCGCAGCCGGACGAAGCTGCCCGCGCCACCAGCGCCGGGGCTGTTGCCACGCCCTCGGCCACGCCCTCGATGCAAGGCGCCTCGCCCTGCCCGAGCGCCAACCCATAACGGAAATTCCGGCTCGCCCGTCCGGTACAGGTCAGCACGAGATCCCCAAGGCCGGAGAGGCCGAAGCTCGTCTCGCGCCGCCCGCCGAGCGCCTCCACCAGCCGCGAGAGTTCCGCGAGCCCGCGCGTCACCAGCGCCGCCCGCGCATTCTCGCCCCAGCCGGCACCGATCACCGCCCCGGCGGCGATTGCAATCACGTTCTTGGCCGCCCCGCCCACCTGCACGCCGAGCGCATCGGCATTCCCATAAAGCCTGAGTCCCGGTCCCACCAACGCGCCGAGCAGGAACTGCCGGAGGGCGCCGTCCGCAGCGGCCAGCACGGCCGCCGCCGGCAGCCCGGCCGCGATCTCGACGGCGAAGTTCGGGCCGGCAAGCACCGCGGCCGGCGCGTCCGGGTGCAGCTCGGCGAGGATTTCGAGCGGCAAGAGGCCGGTTCCCACCTCCATGCCCTTCGCCGCCGCGACGAGCGGCCGGCCAACGGCCAGGATCGTGCCCACGATCGCACGGAAATGCTGCACCGGCACGGCGAGCAGGAGCAGGGCAGCCCCTGGGATCGAAGGATCCTCGGCCAGCGCGATCCCTTCGGGCAGCCTGATGCCCGGCAGCCGCCTGTTCTCCCGCCGTGTCGCAATCTCGAGCCGCAGGGCCGGATCGCGTGCCCAGAGCTGCACGGCGTGCCCCGCCCGATGGGCGAAGAGCGCCAGGGCCGTGCCCCAGGCGCCGGCGCCAACCACGCCGAGGCTACTCATCCGCCAGTCGCACCAGTGCCGCGCCCCCGCCGGGCTCGCCCGTGCCCAGCCGCTCGGAGAGGGAGTCGAGAATCGCGCGCGCGGCCGCCTCGAATTCGAAGGGCGGATGGATCACCACCATCCCCGCGCCATTGAGCCGCGTGGGATCGGTCGGCTCGCGCAGGAAAAACTCGGCCACGACAATATCCCGCATCCCGCTCTCGCCCAGCGCGGCATGGAAATCCCGCACCGGCGCGCGATGCTTGATCGGGTACCAGGCCACGAGAATCCCCTCGCGAAATCGCGCATAGGCTGTCTCCAACCCCGCGGCCACACGCAAGAATTCGCCCGGCTGCTCATAGGGGGGGTCGATCAGGACAAGGCCGCGCCGCGGATCGGGCGGCAACAGCGCCTTGAGGGCCGCGTATCCGTCACGATGATGCACCGCCACCTGCCGGTCGCCCGCGAAGCGCCGCCTCAACGCCGCATAGTCTTCCGGATGGAGTTCGCAGCAGACCAGCCTGTCAGCGGGCCGCATCACGCTCCGCGCCAGGAGGCAGCTTCCAGGGAAGCAACCCGTCGCGCGAACGAGAGCCACATAGGCCGCGAGCGGCACCGGCGGGTCGTCCGTCAGCCGTCCGATCCCGCCTTGCCATTCCCCTGTCCGCACCGCTTCCGGCGCTGCGAGGTCATGTCCGCCGGCGCCGGAATGGGTGTCCAGCATGCTGAAGGGGCGCGGCTTCTTCAGAAGCGCGCCGAGCAGCCAGAACAGGATCGTCTGCTTGAGGCAGTCCCCGAAATTGCCCGCGTGATAGGCATGCCGGTAATTCACGGGCCCGCCTCGTCGAGCGGCCAGCGCGGGCGCGCGGGCGCATCCGGCCCGTTCGTGAGCCCGAGACGAAGCCTCTCGATCCCCGCCCAGGCCACCATCACCGCATTGTCGGTGCAGAGCGCGGCAGGCGGGGCGAAGAGCGAGAATCCGGCTCGGCCGGCCGCCTCGGCCAGCGCCGCCCGCACGGCGCCATTGGCCGCCACCCCGCCCGAGACGACCAGCAGCCGCGCACCCGGGTGGCGGGCGGCGAAGATCCCGATCGCATGGGCGGCCCGATCCGCCAGCACCTCCGCGACCGTCGCCTGGAAGGAAGCCGCGATGTGCGCCGCATCCGCGCGTGGCACCGCCCCCGGCGGGAAGCCGGCCACCACCTGCGCGACAGCAGTTTTGAGCCCGCTGAAGCTGAAATCGCAGCCCGGCCGGCCGGCAAGCGGGCGAGGAAAGCGCCAGCGCCCCGGGTCGCCCTCGGCTGCCAGAAGCTCCAGCGCCGGGCCGCCAGGCCAGGGCAGCCCGAGCAGCTTTCCGACCTTGTCGAAAGCCTCGCCCGCCGCATCATCGATCGTCGCGCCGAGCACGCGATGGCGGCCCACGCCTTCCACCGATGCCCAGAGGCTATGGCCGCCCGAGACCAGCAGCAGCAGATAGGGAAAAGGCGCTTCGCCAAGCTCCGGCAGTCGCGGCGTCAGCGCATGCGCCTCAAGATGGTTGATCGCCAGGAACCGGCAACCCGTGGCGAGCGCGATCCCCTTAGCAAGCTGGCTGCCGACGATGAGCCCGCCGATCAGCCCTGGCCCGGCGGTCGCCGCCACCGCCGCAAGGTCGGAGAAATCGATCCCCGCGTCCGCCATCGCGTCCCGCACCAGTCCGGGCAAGTGGGTGAGGTGCGCGCGCGCCGCAATCTCCGGCACGACGCCGCCATAGGGCGCATGCTCGCGGAGCTGGCTCAGCAGGCGCTGGCTCAGAACACGCCCCTCGCCATCGAGCACCGCAGCTGCGGTCTCGTCACAGGAGCTCTCGATCCCGAGCACTGCGCCAGAGGCATTGAAACCATTCGCGTTCAAATTCGCCGCCATCCCTTTCCTTTCCCTTCCCGCAGTTTTAGGACGTGCGGATGACTGGCCTGAAGCCCCCGGAGCAGACGGCGACGGTGCGCGTTCCGCCGCATGTCCGCGAGCTCCCGCTCCGCGTGGGCACCCGCGCCTCGCCGCTCGCCCTCGTCCAGACCCGGGCCTTCCTTTCGGTGCTGCGCCATTTCTGCCCGGTGCTGAAGACGCTCGATGTGTTCGAGGAGCACCCGATCACCACCACCGGCGATCGCGTGCAGGACCGAAGGCTTGCGGAGATCGGCGGCAAGGGGCTCTTCGCCAAGGAAATCCACGAGGCCCTGGCCGACCGGCGCATCGATTTCGCCGTGCATAGCCTCAAGGATCTCGAAACCGAGCTGCCGCCGGGGATCGTGCTTGCCTGCACGCTCCGGCGCGAGGATGCGCGCGATGCCCTGATCCTCGGCCACGGGTGCGGCGTGCCCGAGACGGACGATCCACTGGCCGCTCTGCCGCCGGGCGTACGGCTCGGCACATCCTCCGTCCGCCGCCAGGCGCAGCTTCTCGCCGCACGGCCCGATCTTTCGGTGGTGCCTCTGCGCGGCAATGTCGGCACCCGCCTCGCCCGCATCCGGGCGGGCGATATCGCGGCCGGCGTCCTCGCGCTTGCCGGGCTGCGCCGCCTCGATGTCGCGGGCGGGCCGAACGTGCTGCCGCTCGATGTCGAGATCATGGTCCCGGCGGCGGGACAGGGCATCATCGGCGTCACCGTTCGCGCCGACGATGTCGAGCTGCGCGAATTGCTCGCCGGCATCGAAGATGCCGAGGCCGCCGCCGTTGCCACCGCCGAGCGTGCCCTGCTCGCCGCGCTCGATGGCTCCTGCCGCACCCCGATCGGCGGCCATGCCCAATTGCTCGCCGGCGGAGAACTCCGTCTGGTCGGCCTCGTCGCCCGTGCGGACGGCAGCTTCCTGCTCAGGCGCAGCTTGTCCGGGCTGGCAATGGATGCGGCCCGGATTGGCACCGAACTTGGATGCAGCCTGCGCGCGGACTCTCCGCCCGACATCTTTGCCTGACCGTCCCTGCGTTCTCGTCACCCGCCCGGAGCCCGGCGCCTCCGCGACGGGCGCAAAGCTCACCGCGCGCGGCTTCACCCCGATCCTCGCCCCCCTCTTTCGCATCCGCACGCATCGCGCGCGCCTGCCGGATCCAGCGACGGTGCAAGCCGCGCTGGTCACCAGCGCCAATGCCCTGCCTGGGCTGCCCGCCGCTTATCACCGGGTTCCGCTCTGTGCCGTCGGCGATGCCACCGCCGCCAAGGCAAGGGCGCTTGGGTTCGTCAAAGTCGCCAGCGCGGCGGGCGACGCCTTGGCGCTGGCCGCCCTCGTCCGCGGCATCTGTCATCCGAAGGGCGGCGCGCTGCTGCTCGCCAGCGGTGCGCGCCAGGGCGGGCCGCTCGCCGCTTCGTTGCGCAAAGAGGGGTTTTCCGTACTCCGCCGCACCCTCTATTCGGCCGACCCGGTCATGCGCCTTCCCGGCGCGGCGCGGCTTGCGCTGATCGAAGAACAAATCGCTATCGCACTTTTTTTCTCAACCGAAACGGCAATGACATTCGCCCGCCTCATCACCGATGCCGGGCTTGCCGCTTCGCTCGCCCCCGTAACGGCGCTCGCCATCGCGGAGCGCGCGGCGGACGTGCTTCGCCGCTTGCCCTTCCGCGCCGTCCGTGTCGCACTGCGCCCAAACGAGGAGGCGCTGATCGCCATGCTCACATGACCGAACCGGACGACACGCCCCCTTCTGTGCCCGAAACGACTCCGATCTCCGTGGGGCCGTCGACGGCGGTGCCGCGATCCGGCGTGCCGGCATGGCTGTCGCTGCTTTCGTTTCTCGTTCTCGCCGCCGCGATTGCCGTGGCCTGGGCCTTTCCCCGCCAGCAATCGCTGCCGCCGCCACCGCCCTCCGTCTCTCCGGTCGCGCTCGCCGACCTCTCGGGGCGGCTCGACGGTCTTGCCGCACAGCTTGCCGCGCTCGGTCAAAAGCTCGCCGCACTGCCGCCCCGGCCCGATCTCGGCCCGATCGAGGCCCGGCTCGCCGTGCTCGAAAAGCAGTCATCCTACCACCCGCCCTCGGGCCTCGCACCACCCGACCAGACCGCGCTTGCCGCCGCCCTCGCACCGCTCTCTGGCCGGATCGATGCGCTCGGCAAGTCGCTCGCCGGGCTTTCCGCCCGTCTCGACCGGATCGAACGGCTCACCCGGATCGAAACCGCCGCCAGCGCGCTCGCCGCGGGCCGGCCGCTCGGCACGCTGCCCCAGGCGCCGCCCGCGCTCGCCCGCTTCGCCGCCACCACCCCACCGACGCTCGCCTCCCTTCGTCTTTCCTATCCCGAGGCCGCACGCGGCGAGCTCGCCGCCAGCCGCCCCTCCACCGCGGGCAAATCCCTCCTTGCACGCCTGCTGGCGCAGGCCGGCGACCTCATCACGCTGCGCTCGGGCAATCGCGTGATCATCGGCAATCCGGCCGAGGGAACCCTGGCCACTGCTCGCATCGCGCTTGAGGCGGGCGACCTCTCCGCCTGCCTTGCCGCGCTCGATGCCCTGCCCAGGCCGCTCGCCCCGGCAATGGCCGAATGGGAGGAAAAGGCGAGGGCGCTGCGCGATGCCGAGACGGCTCTCGCCTCACTCGCCGGTTCCAGCTGATGCGCCGCGTTCTCTTCTTCCTCGTCGCGAGCGCGTTGGCACTCGCCGTCGCCTTCGGGCTCGCCATTCTGCCCGGTACCATCTCGGCCGAGATTGGCAGTATCAGCCTCACAATTCGCACGCCGCTGGCCGCGCTGGCGCTGATCCTCCTCGTCGTGCTCGCCTATGTCCTGCTTCGCCTGATCGGACTCGTCTTCCACCTGCCGCGGCGGTTCCGGCTCTGGCGCAGCGGGCGGGACCGTGCACGCGGCGACCGCGCGCTCATCCGCACGCTGCTTGCGCTTGCCGCCGGTCAGGCCAATGCCGCGCAGCACGAGGCCGCACGCGCCCGCCGGCTGCTTGGCGATACGGCGCAGACGCTCCTGCTCGCCGCCGAGGCGGCCCGGCTCGCCGAGCGCGGCGATGAGGCCGAGACGATCTACCGCCTCCTCGCCGAACAGAAGGAAGGTGCTTTTCTCGGGTTGCGCGGCCTCTTCCGCCAAGCCGTCGCGCGCGGGGACTGGGTGGAGGCCGCGCGGCTGGCGCGCCAAGCCGAGGGGGCCCATCCGGGCGGCTCCTGGCTCCGCCGCGACCGTCAGCGCGCCGCGATCGAAACCGGAGACTGGCGGGCAGCCCTGGCACTGGCCGATCCACCGGCACGCGCCGCCCTGGCCGCCGCGGCGTCCGAGGCCGAGCGCGAGCCGAGCACGGCGCTCAAGCTCGCCCGCGAGGCGGTCGCCGCCGACCCGACCCTGCCGGCCGCGACGCTCGCGCTCGGCCGGCGGCTCCGCGCGGCCGGGCGGGAGGGCCGAGCCATGGCGGCGATTGAGCGCGCCTGGGAGCGCGCGCCGAACCCGAGCCTCGCCGAGTTCGCCCTCGCGCCACTGACCGACCCCCTGGCGCGTGCCAAGGCGGCCCAGCGCCTTGCATCTAAGAACCCCGACCACCCCGAATCCCGTTTCCTGCTCGCCCGTACCGCGCTCGATGCCGGTCTTCCCGGGGAGGCGCGGCGCCATGCCGAGGCCATGCGCGCATCCGCCGGCATCGGGTGGCGGCGGCTCTGGCTGCTGCTCGCCGAAATCGCCCGTGCCGAGGCCGGCGGCAAGGAGAGCCCGGCCGAGCGAGAGGCGCTGCGTGCCGCCGCGACCGCCAAGCCCGATCCCGCCTGGCGCTGCGGCGAATGCGGCGGCGAGATATCGACCTGGCAGCCACTCTGCCCCCATTGCGGCGTGGCAGGTCGCCTCGTCTGGGAAACCGAACCCCGCCCGGCGATCACTTCGCTTCCATCCGCAGAACCCGTTCAAAGGATCGGACAATCGCAAGGGGTCGAAATCATTCCAATGGAAGAAAAGAAGGGCTGAGCTTTGACCGCTCCCAGGGGTTGCCCATTGGGGTTGTCCGCTGGGTTGCCCGTTGGACCGGCACGCCCGTGTGACCGCTGCCGGTTTCGTTCGCGGCCGGCTCGGAAGGTGTCGCTCCACTGATGGCAAGCCTTTTCTGGAACGGTTCGCGTGAGCGTGCGCGAACGCCAGTCGCTCCGGGATCTCACGCCGCGCACTGGCGACCTATGCTACCGGCGTAGCCGAAGCGGCCCTTAACAACAGGGCCTCGGGCTGCAATAGGATCATGCTGGCCCGTGCCTTGATTCTTCCTCTGCAGGGCCGATCCTCGGAGACGTCATGCCCGTGCCCGCTCCTCCGCCTGAACGACGACCGCGCGCTCATATCGTCCGTCTGGTCCTGCTGGCGCCGTTCGTCGGGGTTCTCTGGGTTCCAAGCTACAACGCACTTACCCCCTCGCTTGGCGGGATTCCCTTTTTTTACTGGTATCAGATCCTCTGGGTCGTGATCGCCGCAGCGCTGACCGCCCTCGTTTTTTTCATCGAACGATAAGCCAAGGCACGGTCGGAGAATTGGCATGAGATGGGTCGCGGCCATCGTCTGCGTGGCGCTATTCGCGCTGATCACCGTTCTTGGCTTCATGGCCGCGCGATGGCGCCGCGGCGATCTCGACCTGCTGCATGAATGGGGCCTCGGCGGCCGCCGCTTCGGCACCTTCATCGCCTGGTTCCTGATCGGCGGCGATCTCTATACCGCCTATACCTTCATCGCCATTCCCGCGCTGATCTACGGCGCCGGCGCGATTGGCTTCTTCGCCATCCCGTATACCATTCTCGTCTACCCGATCCTCTACGTCGTGTTCCCCCGCCTCTGGGCGGTCTGCAACCGGCATGGCTACGTGACCGCCGCCGATTTCGTGCGCGGCCGGTTCGGCAATGGCTGGCTCGCGCTCGCCATCGCCGTCACCGGCATCATTGCGACGATGCCCTACATCGCGCTCCAGCTCGTCGGCATCCAGGTCGTCATCGGCGCGCTCGGGATCGGCGGCCATGGCCTGCTGCACGATCTGCCCCTGATCATCGCGTTCGTGATCCTTGCCGCCTTCACTTACACGAGCGGCCTGCGCGCGCCGGCAATGATCGCCGTGGTCAAGGACGTGCTGATCTATATCGCCGTGATCGCGGCGGTGATCGTCGTCCCGATCGAGCTCGGCGGCTATAGCCGGATCTTTACCGCCGTGCCGGCCGCCAAGCTCATCCTAGCCGCGCCCAAGGGGCCGACCCTCGGCGGCTACAGCGCCTATGCCACGCTCGCCCTCGGCTCGGCTCTGGCACTTTTTCTCTACCCCCATTCGACCACGGGAATCCTGAGCGCCCAGGACGAGAGCGTCATTCGCCGCAACGCCGCGATGCTGCCGGCTTACTCCGTTCTCCTCGGGCTGATCGCGCTGCTTGGGTTCATGGCCATCGCCGCCGGTCTCGCGAAGAACCCCGAATTTGCCGACGGCTTCAAGCAATATGGGCCAAGTTTCGCGGTGCCCGCGCTCTTCCTCGCCACCTTCCCGGGCTGGTTCACCGGCATCGCTTTCGCCGCGATCGCCATCGGCGCGCTGGTGCCGGCGGCGATCATGTCGATTGCGACCGCCAATCTCTTCACCCGCAATATCTACAGGGAATTCATCAAGCGCGATTGCACGGACGGCGAAGAAACTGCGATGGCGAAGCTCGTCTCCCTCATTGTCAAGATCGGTGCGCTCTTCTTCGTGATCTTCCTGCCGCTGACCTATGCCGTGCAGCTCCAGCTCCTCGGTGGAATCTGGATCATCCAGACACTGCCCGCGGTCATGATCGCGCTCTATACACGCTTTCTCAATGGCTGGGCGCTGCTCATCGGCTGGCTCTGCGGCATCGTGAGCGGCACCTGGATGGTCGCGACCCTGCACTTCAAGGGATCGATCTTCGGCATCCACCTGTTCGGCACAGCCATTCCCGGCTATGCCGCGCTCTGGTCGCTGGTGATCAACATCCTCGTCTCCTTCGTGCTTTCCGGCATCCTCAATGCTGTCGTCTCGGACCAACACAAGGACAGAACGGCGGCGGAAGACTGCGCCTGATCAGACATTGAAACGAAACAGCATCACATCGCCGTCCTGCACCACATAATCCCGCCCCTCGATGCGCATCCGGCCCTTCTCTCTCGCGCCCACCTCGCCGCCGCAGGCAACGTAATCCTCATAGGAGATCGTCTCGGCGGCGATGAAGCCGTGCTCGAAATCGCCGTGAATGACGCCGGCCGCCTGCGGCGCGAGCGTCCCGCGCACGATCGTCCAGGCTCGTGCTTCTTTCGGGCCTGCCGTGAAAAACGTGATCAGCCGGAGCAGGTCGTACCCGGCACGAATGACCCGGTCGAGGCCGGAATCGGCCAATCCGAGCCCGGTTAGGAACTCCCCCCGTTCGGCCGGAGGCAAACGGCTGATCTCCGCCTCGATCGCGGCGGAGACAATGATCGCCCGCGCGCCCTCCTCCGCGGCGCGCTCGGCCACGAGGCGGGAGAACGCATTGCCGCTGGCAGCGGCGGCCTCCTCGACATTGCAGACATAGACGACAGGCTTCGCCGTCAGCAGCTGCAGCCGCCGCACCGCCTCCTCATCCCGCTCAAACACGCTGCGGGCCGGCCGCCCGGCACGCAAGGCTTCCAGGAGCGGCCCGATCACCGCAAGCTGTGCCTGGCTCTCCCGGTCGCCGCCGCGCGCGCGCTTCTCAAGCCCCGAAAGCCGACGCTCGAGGCTCTCGAGATCCGCAAGCATCAGCTCAGTCTCGACGATCTCCGCATCGCGTAGCGGATCGACCCCGCCCTCCACATGCGTGATGTCAGGATCCTCGAAGCAGCGCAGCACATGGACGATCGCATCGACCTCGCGGATATGCGCGAGGAACTGGTTGCCGAGCCCTTCTCCTTTGGAAGCCCCCCGCACCAACCCGGCGATATCGACGAACTCGAGACTCGTGGGCACGATCCGAGCCGACTTCGCAATGCCTGCCAACACCCCGAGCCGCGGGTCCGGCACCGCCACCCGACCAATGTTCGGCTCAATGGTGCAAAAGGGATAGTTTGCAGCCTCCGCCGCTGCGGTCTCGGCAAGCGCGTTGAAAAGCGTCGATTTGCCGACATTCGGCAAGCCAACGATGCCGCAACGAAATCCCATCAGGCCGGTCCCTGGATCGCCGAAGCGACCTTGGACATGAAGGCTTCCGCCCGCTCTTCGACCAGCAGGGGCGCCTGCTCCGCCACTGCGCCAAGCAGCGCTTCAAGCCATTCTTCCCGATCCTGGCGCGAGAAATCCCCAAGCACATGGCCAAGCACCCGCTCCTTTCCGGGATGGCCGACCCCGAGCCGCACCCGCCAATAGCCCTGATCCCCCAGGGAGCGGTCGATGCTGCGCAACCCGTTATGTCCGGCGGCACCGCCGTCCAGCTTCACCCGCACCTTGCCGGGGGCAAGATCGATCTCGTCGTGAAAGACCGTGATCGCGCCCACGGGCAATTTGTAAAAACTTGCTGTCGCCTGCACCGATTCCCCGGAAAGATTCATGTAGGTGAGCGGCTTCAAGGCCAGCACCTTCTGCCCACCGACCATCCCCTCGGCGATCAGGCCGCGAAACCGCCGCCGCCAGTCGGAAAACCCATGGCGCGCAACAATCGTGTCCAGCGCCATGAACCCGATATTGTGCCGGTTGAACACCATGCCGGGCTCGGGATTGCCGAGCCCAACCCAAAGCAGCACAGGCCTACCCCCGCTTCGATGGGGCCCGCCTCGACGAAGCGAAGATCACTCCTTCTTCGCAGACGCAGCCGGCTTCGCAGACGCAGTCGGCTTCGCGGCCGTGGCCGGCTTGGCCGCTCCGGCAGGCGTGGCTGCAGCCGTCGCTGCAACTGGGGCTTCGGCGGTGACTTCGGCCATCTTGGTGGGCGGAGCGACCGAGGCGACGACGAAGTCCCGATCGGCGATGATCGGGCGCGTTCCCTCGGTATTTTTCAGGCTCGACCAGCGCACGGTATCATTGATGTCGAGGCCGCCAAGATCGGCCTCGAAATGATCCGGCACCTTTTCCGGATCGCAATACACATCGACGCTGTGGCGCACGATATTGAGGACTCCACCGCGCTTCAGGCCCGGGCTGGCCACCTCGTTGGTGAACAGAACATCAACGGCGACGCGGATCGGCTGACCGGCGGTGAGGCGCTGAAAGTCCACATGCTCGGGCAGGTCGGTCAGAGGGTGGACCTGGACGTCACGGAGCAGGGCGCGGGTGGCCGTTCCGGCGAGCGTGAGATCGTAGATGCGCGAGCGCCAGCCGCTATGGTGGATCTCACGCAGCACCACCCGCGGGTCGAGCGCGATGAGTTCCGGCGGCCGGCTCGCGCCGTACACCACGCCAGGCACCTTGCCGGCGCGGCGCGTCGCGCGGGCAGCGCCCTTACCGCCTCTTTGCCGCTGTTCGGCTTCGATCGTCACCCGGTTGGCCATGAACAGCCCCCCTTCAAAACATCACGCGCCGGCACCCTTCGGCGCCAGCGCGGCGGACCATCTAGCCGATCATCCGATGCGGCGCAACGGCCTTACGTCGAGATTATCCGCTGATCCCAGGATCGCCGACGAGAGGCAGGGCCCCGGCCGCGCGCAGCGACCAAGGCTCCCCCGGCACAGCGGGCGGCGGTGGGGCGCAGAAGATCGGCACGGCGTTCGGCGTGCGGACGGTGACGGGAAGACCCATGACCGCGCGGAGCGCACGGAAGAGTGCGCCGTGCGAGACGATCAGGACAGGAGCCGGCAGGGCGAGCGCTTGGGTCACCGCGCATTTGGCACGTGTCGCGAGCTCGGCGAAGGATTCGGCGCCCATTGGGGTCGCCATGCCGGCCACCCATTCGTCATACCAGGGGCCAAGCGGCTGGCCTTCCCGCCCGGCAAAGGCGACCTCCCGCAGCTCCGGATCGAAGCTGATGGGAAGGCCGAGCGCCGCGGCGACCATCTCGGCGGTGCGGCGGGCACGGGCGAGCGGAGAGGCGACGATGGTTGCGATGCCGGTACCCTTGAGGAGCGCGGCAGCACGTTCGGCCTGTGCCTCGCCGTTCGCATTGAGCGGCACATCCACCGCCCCCTGGGAAAGGCCCTTGGCATTCCAGTCTGTCTCGCCGTGACGAAGGAACCAGAATCCGATTGCCGGCAACATTCAGTCGGCGAGTCCTTCCTGCTCGAGCGCCCGGGCGACGGCCGGGCGCGCCTTCATGCGCCCATAATGGGCAGCGCAATTGGCGGGAAGCGCGATATTGGCTCGGCTCGACGCCCAAAATTCGACATAGAAGAGCGCCGCATCGGCAATCGAGAAAGGGCCGACAACGTATCGCTTGCCGTTCAGGGACTTGTCCGTGAGGGCAAGGCCCTTCTCGAAAATCTCGCGCCCGCGCGCCCTCACCTTCTCCTTCTCTGCTTCGGCGGGATCAGGAGAAAAATTCTCGGGCCGGACGATCCTGGTGAATCCCTGCATATGGATGGTTGCAACCGCATAGTCGATCGCCTCGAGCGCCCGCGCCTGACCCTCGACATCCGGCGGCAGCAGACGCGCCTCAGGGTTGGTGCGGGCCAGCCAAAAGGCGATCGCCGGGAACTCGGTCAGCACCGAACCATCGTCGCGAATGAGGGTGGGCACCTTCGATTTCGGGTTGATCGCGGTGAATTCTGGCTCGAGCTGCGCGCCGTTTCGGATCGGGAGGAGGGAAAGCTCATAAGGCTTGCCGATCTCCTCGAGCAGAAGATGGATGCCGAGAGAGCAGGCACCGGGCGAATAGAAGAGCTTCATCGGGCGTGATTCTCCTCCGGATTCAGTTGAAGAGCGAGCTCACCGAGGTTTCCTCGCTGATCCGCCGCATCGCCTCCGCCATCAGCGGCGCGATGGTGATCTGGCGGATATTGCTGGCCAAACGGACGGCCTCGGTTGCCAGGATCGAGTCCGTGACGGCGAGCATTTCGATCGGCGAGGAGGCGATGCGCGCGACTGCTCCGCCCGAGAGCACGCCGTGCGTTACATAGACGCTGACCGAGCTCGCCCCGCTCTCGATCAGCGCAGCGGCGGCGTTGACGAGTGTCCCGCCCGAATCGACGATATCGTCAACCAAAATACAGTCGCGTCCTGCGACGTCGCCGATCACATTCATCACTTCCGAAACGCCGGCCCGTTCGCGCCGCTTGTCGATGATCGCGAGATCACAGTTGAGTCTCGTCGCGATCAGGCGGGCACGGACGACGCCGCCCACGTCCGGTGAGACGATGACGATGCCGCGGCCGGCGAAGCGCTCTTGGATATCGCGGCTGAACAGCGGCTCGGCATAGAGATTGTCCACCGGGATGTCGAAGAAGCCCTGGATCTGGCCGGCATGCAGATCCATCGTCAGCACCCGGTTGGCTCCCGCCTCGGTGATGAGATTGGCGACCAGCTTGGCGCTGATGGGTGTGCGCGGGCCGGATTTGCGGTCCTGGCGGGCATAGCCGAAATAGGGGATCACCGCGGTGATGCGCCGGGCCGAGCCGCGACGCAGCGCATCGAGCGTGATCAGAAGCTCCATCAGGTTGTCATTGGCCGGATAGGAGGTGGACTGGATGACGAAAACGTCCTCACCGCGAACGTTCTCGTGAATCTCGACGAACACCTCCATGTCCGCGAAGCGGCGGATGGCGGCGCGGGCAAGCGGTAGGTTGAGCTTGGCGGCAACGGCCTCGGCCAGGGGGCGGTTGCTGTTTGCGGCGACGATCTTCATGCGCACGGAGTCCGATCGAGAGCGCGCCCAGTGGGGAGAAACCTTATGGGGACAAACTTTATGGGGACGCGCGGGGTGGGAACGCACGGGTGGGTGCGCGGCCGCGCGCCTTCTAGCAACGCGTCTCCATACTGTCCATGAGACCCTGCCCATGAGACTCTGCCTATGAGACCGGGGCCGATGGGATTCGAGGCCGGCGAAATTCTCACGGCGCCTCGCGCGCCTTCTCGATGAGCTCGTGGATGCCCGAAGCAGCCTGCTCGGTGATCATCGGGGCGACCTCCGCCCAGCTCGGGTCGATGGTCTTGAGCGGCACGTCATTGAGCTGGACAACGCGGCCGCGTTCCCGCCCCTCCGCGTCCGTCACCACCCATTGCAGCTCGACCCGTACCTGGCCCGGATCGGGCGCCGGCGTTACCTTGACTTGGCCAAGCACCGTGAAATCCGCACCCTTCTTGGCACTTTGGAGCGGGACGCCGACTCCGGGAAGATCGGCGCGAAGCGCGTGGGCAAGCTCTATGTCCCCGTCATAGGGCGCATTTACTACGCCGGCGAAATAGACCTTCGCCTCCCGGTTCATCAGGCTGGCGGGATTGCTGCGCTTGAGCCTGGCATCGATATCGGTGAGCAAGGTGGCAATCGCCGGAGCGTCCGCGTTCGCGGCTTCCTTGAGGGCGGCGGGATCGCCATTCGCCCAGGTGTCCGCCGGTACAGGCTTGCCGGAGATCGCACCCTGAGTGTGTCTGATCGGGTCGATCACGGTGTAGCGCGGGATCACCTGCCCCCCTTCGAGCGAGGCTCCGATCGCAAGCTGCCAGTCTCCTCGACGGGTCGGAGCCGCGACAGCGGGAATGGTACGGTCAGCCAGCGCCGTTGCGACATCCGCGGCGAAGGTCCGGCTCGCGGCATCGGAGAGCAGGGCCGTGGGCGGAGCAGGCACCGCGAGCAAGGGTGGCGGCGGCACGGCAAGGCGAAGCGCCACCGCCCCCGGATTGCCCTGGAAGGGACGGGGGAAGTCGCCGCAGCCGGCGAGGGCGAGAGGCAGGAGCAGGAGCGGCCAAGCCCTCATGAGGCAGGCAGCATGATCAGCGAGATCTGGTGTCCGATCGGTCCGCCGCCGGCGAGGGTGCGGCGGCGGTGGCTGAAGAAACGCGCAGGATCGGCGGCCGTATCCGCCGCAAGGGTGGTGATGGGGCCGATGCCGGCAGTGGTGAGCCGCGCCGCGCAATATCCCGGCAGGTCGAAGAACCAGCGATCCTCGCGGCGCCCGGCCGCGAAGAACCGCTCATCTCCCGGATCGTTGCCGAGCACCGAATCGCGAAGATCGGGGCCAACCTCGTAGGAGGGCTGATGGATCGCGGGGCCGATGGCGGCGCGGATGCGCGCCGGCGTGGCGCCGAGGGACCGCATGGCGGCAAGCGTTGCCTCGAGCACACCCGCAACCGCGCCGCGCCAGCCGGCATGGGCAGCACCGATGACACCGGCCTCGGCGTCGACGAGCAGCACGGGAGCGCAATCAGCGGTGACGATGCCGAGGGTCGCCCCAGGCTGCTTGCTCACCATGGCATCCCCTTCCGGTCCTGCGCCCGGATCCCACGATGAGTCACCGACGTGCGTGACCATCGCCCCATGCACCTGCCTCAGCAAAAAGAGCCGGGCAGGGTCGGCACCGACGGCCCGCGCGGCCCGTGCCCGGTTCTCGAGCACGGCTTCGCGCGCATCGCCACTTGCAAGCCCGCAATTGAGCGTCGCGTAGGGGCCGGAGGAGACGCCGCCATGGCGGGTGAAGAAACCATGCGGCGCACCGAGCCCGGCGACGCCGAGGGCAGGGGCGATACTGGTCATGGCGAAAATCCCGGCAGTCCGAGCACATCCGGATGCGAGATTCCGAGCACCTTGAAGAGCCTGCCCATGGCGTCCGGCTCCGTGAGGCGACGGCCGGCGGCGAGCAGAGCGGACGCGATAGCGGGGTCGCGGTGCTGCGCGAGCCGGTCGAGACGCCGGAACAGCCCGAGCCGAGCGAGGAAAAGGCCTTGAGGCAGGGGGCCGGAGACCAGCGCGCCGGCACTCTGCGCCGCAGCCGCAAAGGCCTGAAAATCAACATGCGCGGAGAGATCGGCACTGCCGGGTTCGGCCAGCGGATCGGCCGGCCGGCCGTGACGCAGGGCTTGTAGGCTTTCGCCGGGGGCGCTCTCGGCTGGGCCGTAATCGATGAAGAGGGCGGCACCTGGGGCCGTGCGCAATCGCGCGCCGAGCTTGGACGCGAGGCGAAGCGCAGGCTCGCAGCGTTCGATCACGGCCCCGAAGGCTATATCGGGCGGTGTCTTGGGAGCCGATACGCCGGCTGGTCGCTCAAGGAAGCGGCCTTCCTCCGTGACGAAACGCTCGGTCCAGCCGAATGGGCGATGGACGAACTGGCGAATCGGCAGGGCATCGAGGAACTCGTTCGCGAGCAACAGCATCGGCCCCGATGGCACATCCTCGAACGCCACATGCCAGGTCGCCTCGGGCAGGAGCGCCTCCTGCGTGGCGCGCAGGGTGGACGAGGTTTCGACCAGATGAAGCCGGAGCGCAGCGCGAAAGTCCGGCGCCACCTTGGCCGTGGCGCGCAGCGCGTCCGCCATCAGCGTGCCGCGGCCAGGCCCGAGCTCGACCAGCAGAACCGGATCGGGCCGGCCGAGCCCTGCCCAGACGATGGCTGCCCAGAGCCCGAGAATCTCGCCAAAGGCCTGACAGACCTCAGGCGCGGTCGCAAATTCGCGAAACGGATCGCCCGCTTCGTAGTAGCGTGCATTGGCTGCCGCCATGAACTGGTCGAGCCGCTGCATCGGAAGCGCCGGGCGATCGAAGAAAACAGAGACGGGCGGGCAGACCCCTCGCTCAGGCCGTCCCTTCTCCGGACTTGGACATCATGCCCTTGATGTCGTCCATCGCTTCGGCGAAGCGCTGGTTAAGGAGCTGGATCGCCTCATTGTTGGAGCGCTGGATCAGGTCCCCAAGCTCCTTCATGTTGGCCACGGTACGCTCATAGGCCTGCTTGATCAGCTCCACTTGGCGGGCCGCCTTGGTCTGAGGCGCGCCCGGCTCGGCCAGCACCTGAAGCGACTGGGTGAGCTCGGCCAGACTCTGCTGGATGATCTCCATATGGCGCTTGGCGTAGGCCTGCGCGCCTTCGAGCGCGACCCGGTTGGCCCCGCTGAGCGCTTCCATGTTGCGTTGATGGGCGCGGACCAACGGCTCGACATCGCCAAGCGAGGGCATCTTGAGATTGGCGAAGAGGCTGCTGAAGTCCGGAATGCCGACCCCTCCCATCTTGCCTTGCGATTCCCCGGGTTTTGCTGCCATGGCGCCATCTCCTCTGCATCGATCCTGCTCCCGCCGGACAGGACGGCCGGTCCGCGAAAGCGATCGCCTGCTCCAATTGGTTTAGCCCAAATTGGTTTAGCCCAGCCGGAAACCGGGGGACAGAGTCTCATCCGTGCCAGTCAGGCCGGGCTTTCCTCTCCCTCGCCCTCTTCCTTCGGCGCGGGCTCGTCCGCGACGGCGGTCTTGGGAGCGGGGCCGGCGAACGGCATCGAGGAGAGCCACCCGGCAGCGCGCTCGGCCCGCCTGAGCGCGGCATCGAGGGCGGCCATGGTTGGGGCGAGGTCCGCTGTCTGGTCGCGCTGCCAGGCACGCAGCGTCCAGATCCAGACGGCGGTAAGCCCCTTCACGCGAAGCCGGCCGGCGATGCCGCTCGTGCCGACGCCCGCGGCGCCGAGGATCCAGGCCATGCTGGCCTCCGTCAGCAGGCCCAGAAAGAGGGTGGTGCGCGGGCGGAAGGGCAGGCTTTCAAGGAGTGCGAGCACACCCTCCCGATGCGCCTGGAATACGTCGAGCCGACGCATGAGCATCCCGAACAGGCGGTCCCTCACGATGTCTTCCTCGGCCGGCTCGGCGAGCGCCGCAGCATCGGCCAGCCGTCCGAACCGGATCAGGAGCACGCCCCGCGTCGGAAAGCGCAGTCTGACGCGGGCAAGCGGCAGACCGGCGGAGCGTGCCGCAGCCGCGATGCGGAGATTGCGCCAGCCCTCGGTCGCGGCAAGCCGGAAAGCCGCAGCGATCAGGGTCTGGTCGAACGTATCATCATCAGCCGGTGCGGACGGCGAGAGGGAATGAGACATGACAGCTACCCTGCGAGAGCGCGCGAGCGCGCGGTGGCGGCAGCCAGCGCCCGCGAGACGGATTCCGGCCAGGCGTGCTGTTCCATCAGCACCGCAAGTGCCCGCTCGGTTGTGCCGCCGGGGCTGGTGACGGCGGCACGGAGCTGGGCAGCGTCTTCGGGGCTGGCATCCAAGAGGGCCCCGGCACCCGAAATCGTCCGGCGCGCGAGCAGCCTGGCAAGCCCCGCCGGAAGCCCCTGCTCCACCCCCGCCCGCTCCAGAAGCTCGGCGAGGAGGAAGACATAGGCAGGACCACTGCCCGAGAGCGCGGTGACGGGATCGAGAAGCCCTTCCTCTTCCACCCAGGCAACCTGGCCGACGGCGGCGAGCAGGCTGTCGCAGAGCCGGCGTTGGCCGGCATCGACCCCCGGCCCGGCGCAAACCACCGTGGTGCCGGCACGGATCGCCGCCGGCGTGTTCGGCATCGCGCGCACCACCGCGGCGAACTGGCCGAGTGCTGCCCGCATGCCGGCGACGGTGCGGCCGGCCATGATCGAAAGAAAAACGGCCTTGCCGGCAAAGGGAGCGAACTGGGGCAGAACCGCCGCCGCCTGCTGCGGCTTGACCGCAAGAATGACGGCGGCCGGCGCGAAGCCGGCGGGAACCGCGCCGGCTTCGGCAACCACCGTGAGCGGAGCACTTCCGGGTGGGAGCCGAGGCGCAGGATCGACAACGACCGAGGGCGCGAGACCAAGTTCACACCAGGCGGCGAGCATCGCTCCGCCCATCCGCCCGCAGCCGGCGAGCAGAACCGGCGGGAGAAGCAAGCTCACGAGTCGGCAAAAGCGTGATGACCGAAGGTGCACTCACCGCAGGTCTGAATCACGCGCGAAAACAAATGGCGAGAGCGGGATGCGGGATCGCGAGCAAACGCATTCCGCTCTGGGCTCATGCCTCGCCGGCGCATTCCAGCATCGCCGCGGCAAGAGACTCGGCGGCAGGCTTGCCGCCCCAGAGGGTGAGCTGGAAGGCTGGGAAGAAGCGCTCGCACTCGGTCAGTGCGATGTCGACCATGTCCTCGAGGCTCTCCGAGGAGGCCCCGGCAGCGCCTCGCAAGAGGACCGAGTGATGGAAGGCCGGTGCCCCATCGTCGCTGTCCATCCCGAAATAGCCCACCCAGAGTCGCTCATTGGCGAGCGCCAGAAGCTCGTAGAGGGCGGAGCGGCGGCGTTCGGGGACTTTGAGGTCGAACGCGCAGGTGAAGTGCATCGCGCTCATCTCGGCCGACCAGTTGAAGTAGAGCACGTAGTCGGACCATTGGCCGGGAGCCTTGGCGGCGATTTCGCATTCGCCCCGGCGATCGAACGACCAGTCGTTCGAAGCCACGATCTGTTCGATGGTATCGAGGGGATTGGCGACGGGGTCCGTCGAGTCGGTATAGATGGTGGGGGGCATCGGAACCTCCCTGTGACGAAGGCACGCTGGGCGGCGAATCGGGGCTGCTTGCGCGGCCTGGTAGCACCGCACCATAACGACGCGTCGCACCGTGCCGCAAGCGGGCGCTCCGGGTGCTTTTTTATCCGCCTTCTTTATATCCGCCTTCCGGATATCCGCCCTCCAGGGCGGCCGGCGGCTCGAGAGCGGCAAGCCGCGTCTCGAGCGCGTCGAGCCGCGCGGCCAGGGCGTCGAGTCGCGCGGCGACATCCTCCGAAACCGTGCGGGCATTGGCGGCGAGGTCCTTCACCACCTCGAGATCGGGCCGGGAGGCGAGATCGAGGCGGCGGATCAACTCCTCGAGACGCGAACGAAACGCCGCCTCGGTCTCCTCGCGGATCCCGACCAGGGCCGAAAAGGCGCCGCCGGCAACACCGGCGAGATCATCGAACAGCCGTGGCCGCTCGGCCATCTTTCCTCCTTTCCGCGTCTTCCAGCGCAGCCGCTGCCTCCCTATAAGGCGCCGCCATGATCCTGCTTACTGGCGGCGCCGGATTTATCGGCTCGAACCTGCACGCGGTGCTCGCCGCGCGCGGGCTGGAGGTGGTGATTGTCGATCGGCTGCGCAGCGCGAGCAAGTGGCGCAATCTGAGCCATCATCCCCCGGCACGGATCGTGCCGCCGACAGAGCTCGCCGGCTTCCTCGGCCGCGACCCGCCGATCGAGATCGTCTTTCATCTCGGCGCCGTCAGCGATACAGGAGCCACGGACGGCGATCTCGTCTGGGAGAGCAATGTCGCGCTCTCGCTCAGCTTGTGGGAGTGGTGCACGCAGAGCAAGGCGCGTTTCATCTACGCCTCCTCGGCGGCGACCTATGGCGATGGCTCGGCCGGCTTCGAGGACGACCCCGAGGCGAACGCCCTCGCACGGCTCAAGCCGCTCAGCCTCTACGGATGGAGCAAGCACGCCTTCGACCTTCAGGTGGCGCGGCTTTGCGCGCGGGGGGCCGCGCGGCCGCCGCAATGGGTCGGGCTCAAATTCTTCAACGTCTACGGGCCGAACGAATATCACAAAGGCCGGATGATCTCGGTCGTCAAGGTGAAGTTCGACGAACTGATGAGGGATGGCGTGATTCGCCTCTTCCGTTCCGAGAGGCCGGACATCCATGACGGAGAACAGAGGCGCGATTTTATCTGGGTTGACGATGTCGTGGACGTGATGCTCTGGCTGATGGGCCGGCCGGATGTGAACGGACTCTACAATCTCGGCACCGGACAATCCGCGACGTACCTCTCGCTCGCAAAGGCGGTCGCGGAAGCAGGCGGAAGGCGGGCGACGATCGAGTTCATCGACATGCCGGCTGCGCTGGCGGGGCAATACCAGTATCGCACCGAAGCCTCGATGGCGCGGCTGCGCGCCGCCGGCTATGGGGGCAACTTCCTGCCGGTTCCCGAGGGCGTGCGGCACTATATCCGGGAATATCTGAGCGCGGACGATCCCTATCGATGATGTCCGTGCTGGTCTTTCCGAATTTCAACCCGGTTGCGGTGCATCTCGGGCCTTTCGCGATCCGTTGGTACGCGCTCGCCTATATCGTGGCGTTGCTGCTTGGCTGGCGGCTCTTGAGCCGCCTGGTACGCGAGGCGCCGGAAGTGGCAACGGGTCTGGAGGTCGATGATTTCCTGAGCTGGGCCACGCTCGGCATCGTGCTTGGAGGCCGTCTCGGCTACGTGCTCTTCTATCAGCCCGGCTATTACTTCACTCACCCGCTGATGATCGCTGCGGTGTGGGACGGGGGGATGAGCTTCCACGGCGGCTTGATCGGGGTCGTCACCGCGATCATCTGGTTTTGTATCCGGAACGGAATCGCCGTGCTCGGCTTCGCCGATCGCATTGCAGTGACCGTGCCGATCGGACTTTTTCTCGGCCGCATCGCCAATTTCATCAATGGCGAGCTTTGGGGGCGGCCGGCGCCGCGCTGGTGGCCGCTTGCGGTGATCTATCCCCGCGCTGGTCCGGCCCCACGTTTTCCAAGCGAGCTTTACGAGGCGCTGCTGGAAGGCGCGGTTCTCTTCATCGTGCTCTATTGGCTTTCGCGGCGGGAGGCGCACCGCGCCCGCGGCGGGTTCCTCACCGGCAGCTTCCTCCTTGGCTATGCGATCGCGCGCATCATTGGTGAATTCTTCCGCCAGCCGGACTGGTTCCTCGGCTATCTGCTGTTCGGGATCACCATGGGTCAGCTCCTCTCGCTGCCGCTCATTCCGATCGGGGCGTGGCTGGTCGCGACCAGCCGTCGTCGCCCAGTTCTCGCCCGGAAGCAGGCTCGGCCTGGATGAGGTTTCGCCACAAAGACGGATCTGCAAAGAAACCTGCGAACACCATCCGGCCCGGGGGAAGAGTCCCTGGCGCGCCCTCCCCATCAGGACTAGGTTTTCCCGATGCCGGAAAACCTGCCGTTTTGGAAGCGGAAGTCGCTCAACGAGATGAGTGGGGCGGAGTGGGAATCGCTCTGTGACGGCTGCGGGCGCTGCTGCCTGCACAAGCTGCGCGAGGAGGAAACCGGCGCGCTCTCCTTCACCAACGTCGCCTGCCGTCTCCTCGACACGACGAGCTGCCGCTGCACCGACTACGCTCATCGCCGCCGCCGTGTGCATGACTGCGTGCGCCTGACACCGGAGAGCCTTGCCGAGATCGACTGGCTGCCGCCATCTTGCGCCTATCGGCGCCTGGCCGAAGGAAGGGACCTGCCGCATTGGCACCCGCTCCTCACCGGCGATCCGGCGAGCGTCCACCGGGCCGGCGCTTCGGTGAGCCGGCGCGTGGTGTCGGAGACCAGGGCCGGCCCGCTCGAGCACCATATCGTTGCCTGGCCGGGCATGATGCCACGCCGGCAGAAAGGGGAAGGAACTGACGACGATGATGCAGGATGCGCTCTTCGGCGGCGTCAACGCCGCGATCCTGACGCCGATGAAGACGGACCTCTCGCCCGATCTTGACCGGCTGGCACGCCGCTCCGCCCATCTCTTTGCGCATGGGTGCGACAATATCGGCGTGCTCGGAACGACCGGCGAAGCCAACAGCTTTGGCATTTCCGAGCGGCTCGCGATTCTCGAAGGGTTGATCGAGCGCGGCGTGCCGGCCGAACGCCTGCTGCCCGGCACCGGCACCACGGCAATTCCCGATTCCGTGCTGCTCACGCGCCGTGCCGCCGAGCTCGGCTGCCGTGGCGTTCTGATGCTGCCGCCCTTCTACTACAAGAATCCCTCGGATGACGGCCTGTTCGCCTATTTTTCCGAGGTCATCAACCGAACCGGCGGGGAGATCCGCGTCTACCTCTACAATTTTCCGCAGCAATCGGCGGTGCCTTTCAGCGTGCCCCTGATCGGGCGGATGCTCCGGGCCTTCCCGGGAATCATCAAGGGCGTCAAGGACAGCAGCGGCAACTTCGCCAATTCCTCTTCCATGGTGAAGGAATTCGCTCCCGAAGGCTTCGAGGTCTATGTCGGCTACGATGACGGGCTGCTCGATATCCTGAAACTCGGCGGAGCCGGCTGCATTACGGCGGCCGCCAATGTCACGAGCACAGTGAACGCATCGGTGGTGGCGCACTTGAACGAGCCGAAGGGGGTGGAGGCGCAAAGCCTTCTGTCCGCGCTGCGCAAGGCGCTCACAACGGCCCCGACCATCCCGGCCCTGCGCGCCCTGGTGGCCCGAAGCGAGGACGATCCCGCCTGGCTCACGATGCGCCCGCCGCATCTGCCGCTCTCGGCCGAGTCGAGCGCGAAATTCCTCGCCGCCTGGGACGCTTGCGGGATGAACCTCTCTCAAGCGGCCTGAGAGCAGGGCGGCCGGCCCCTCTTCACTGTCTCGGTCTTACTTATGGCCGTACTTCCGGCCGATCTCATTCATGTTTTTGCCGGGCGCGACCTGATCGGAGACGGGGTGATGAAGCTGCCCTTCCTCCGGGCACTTCGGGTTGCCTGGCCGCGGGCGCACATCGTCTGGCTCACCGCCGGCAAGAGCGTGTTTGGAAGCACGCTGCGCCCCCTCACCGTGGACCTGCTCGACGAGGTGATCGAAGAGACGGGGCTCGGCATATCCTGGTCGGACATCCTCCGCTCGCCGCCCGCGCTTCCGCGGGCCGATCTTCTGATCGACACGCAGCGGCAGGTGCGCACGAGCCTCGTGCTGCGCCGGCTTCGTCCGCGCATTTTCGTCTCGGCCGCTGCCGGATGGCGGCTCTCGACGCTCGCCCCCACCGATCGCGGGAAACCACCTTCCGTGATTGGGCAGATGATGCGTCTTCTCGCCGCCTGCGGCGCCGCGCCCGATCTCACGCAGCTGCCGCGGCTCAGGCTGCCCGCGGAGTTCGCTCATGAAGCCGCGTTGCGCTTGCCGGGCGAAGGGATTCGTGTCGGTCTCGCGCCCGGGGCGGGCGATCGGCGCAAATGCTGGCCGCTCGAACGTTATCTCACCCTGGGCGCTACGCTCGCCGAACGTGGCCTTAGACCGGTCATGCTGCTCGGGCCGGCCGAGCAGGGCTGGGCCGAAGACGTGACGCGGCAACTGCCAGCAGCCGAGCTGCCGGTGCGAGCAGAGGACTCGCCACTAATGACGATGGCGATTGCGCGGCGGATAGCGGTGGCGGTTGCCAATGACAGCGGTATCGGGCACCTCCTCGCCGCTGCCGGAACCCCGCTCGTCTCCCTCTTCGGGCCAACCTCGCCCGAGAAATTCGCGCCTCAGGCAACCCACCTTGCCATTCTGCGCGCGCAGGATTTCGGCACGGAGGCCATGGCGGCTATTCCGGAAATCGCGGTGCTGAAGGCGCTCGACCCGATCTTGCTCCTCAACGATCCGGCCGTTGGGGCAGGGTCGTCGGCGATGTAATGCCGGATCTTACCGCTCGGCGGTGAGAGCCCGCGAATCGACGGATGCCGTCGTCGTGCAGCTCTCCGGCGCGACCGGCTGGACATAGCCGCGCGAGGCGGCGAAAAGCGCGAGATCACCCGGGCTCGCCAATGCCAGCGCCTCGGCGAACACGGCGAGATGGCGGCGGCAGAAATCCGTCCCTTCGGCGATGCCAATCTCGCTCATCTTGTTCGCGACAGTCGTAATGTAGGTGTCATGAGCGGACTGGCCGGCGTTGCTGCCATACGCCCGCACGAAGTAGGTCTGGAGCTCGGAATCATCGGCCCTGAGGAGCACCTGATAGCGCGTGATGAAGGCGTTGTACTGAGAATCGGCATTACATGAAAGGGCGGTGACCATCAGCTCGCTTTTCAGTCCCGCGACATCGAACATCGCCTCCTGCTGGGGCGTCGCACAAGCAAAAGCCCCAGGAGCCCCGGCAAGCGCGCCTGCGAACACTCCCGCCAGCGCCAAAGTGGTGGAGCTGGAAAGAGCACGGAGGAGTGTGGGCATGGTGTTCTCTCCCTGCGATGCGGGGACGACAACTTACGACGGCACTTAAATTAAAGCGCCTATCAGTGCGTTACTCAAGGCAAAATCTTGCCCCCTTGCCGTCGCGATCACCGCCCCCGAGCGGATCCGGTCGTGGCAAGATTATGGCCGTGGAAATCCTTCGGCCATTCAAAAGCGGAGCGGGATCGATCACTTTTCGCCGATCCCTCTCTTTCTATGGCCGCGCTTTGCCCGCAGCGCGGCGCAGCCGCGGCTTGGGCGGCAGGCTCGTCCCGTCGAGCAAGGCATGCATCGCCGCGACCGTCTCGGGCGGCAGCCGGTGCAGAACCTGGGCGAGACGGTTGGCGAGTGCCGTCTGCTCCGCGCTCAATCCGCCGGTGTCGATGCGCACCTTGGGCTGCGAGATCCTTGCGAGGCGGGCAAGTTCTTCCGCATCGTCCCAGATCAGGCCGAAGAACTCGCACACCTGATGGACGAGCCCCGGGCTCGGCGCGCCACGCCGGCCATGCTCCAGGGCGGAGAGATAAGCCGGACTCACCTGCAGCCCGGCCGCCAGATCGACCAGCCGCACCCCGCTCGCCGCACGAAGGCTCCGCACCCGCGCCCCAAAGGGGGTCATCGCCGAAAAATCATCGTCTGCGGCGGAGGAGCAACAACACGGCACCGGGATTGGCGGGATGCGGGTGGCTGGCCCCAAGCAGGAGCGGGCGCAACGAAGGCCGGTTCAGCCAATGGATGAACTCGCGGCGTATCACTCCGCCCTCCGCGCCGGAACCGCGCCCAGTCACCACTTCGACGATGCGTTCGCCGGCATCCGAGGCCGCCGCAAGGAAGGCTTCCAGCGCCGCGAGCGCCTGCGCCGCGGTGAGGCCGTGCAGATCGAGCCGGCGCGCCGGCCGGCTGCGCCCACCGGCAAGGCGCCGCCAGCTCGCCCGGTCGAGCCCCGCCGGAGGCTCGCCGATCGTGAGCGGAGCGAGGCGCATGATTGGATGATGGAGAGGGGCCTCACCTCTCTCACGCGGCGATCGAGACGGTGCGGCTGGCGGAGGCGCCGGAGGTCGCTCGGTTCCGCCGAGCGGGCGGACGGAGGCAGCGAACCGACGCCAGGCCGCGACGTCGTCCGCGCTGGCGGGCTCAGGTGGCGATGGACGCACCTTCATCGTCCACCAGCACGATGTGAAGCTGCCGCGGACCATGCGCGCCGAGTTCGAGTGCCTGCTCGATATCGGCGGAACGGGAAGGGCCGGTGACCAGCATTACGTTGCGCGGCATGAAGCCGCCGGTGACCGGATCCTGCCGCTCGGCACGTAGGAGATCCCAAGCCTCCTCATAGGCGCCCACCACCCGGCTCGCGCGGAGCACGACGATCGCCGTTTCGGCGAGCAGGTTGAGCGTGGTCGGCCGCTCTGCGCCGGAGGGGAGCATGAGGGTGCCGGTCTCGGCGATGGCGGCGAACCCGTGCTGAATGCTCACGATGTCCGTAGCCTCGGCGCGACCGATGCGCAGGTGAAGCAAAGGCCGCTCCGCCCAGGGCAGGGCGATGAGCTCCGGGTGCGGCGCCATGACAAGCTCCGAAGGGAGGTTCTGCCTGGCGAGATACTCGGCAACCGCACCCGGCACCGTTTCCGGACCGGCGACGCGGACGACGGTGCCGAACTCTTTCTCGACATTGCGCACGAAGAGCGCGATCTGCTCCGCCCGCGGAAGGCGCGAGCGCGCTGGGATCGGCCCCCGCGGATGGGCGCCGAGGCGGGCATGGAGCAGCGCCGCCTGATCGGCGGGAAGCGGGCCGCGATGGAGGTTGCGGCGGATCGCGGCCAGAATGAGGGCGCGGCTCATCGCCCGGAACCCTCGGCCCGCCTTCCTTCCCGCGCATAGCGGGCAAAGAAGGTCTCGCCTTCCGGTGCCGGCATGTCCCGCCCACCTGTCCAGCTGCCGGCGAGCGGCAGCCGGCGGAAGCGGCCGCGCCCGCTGCCGAAAAAGCCGAGCGCGCGCGCGGCCGCCCGCACGGCCAGCCTGTAGGTGGCCGGCCGGCGGGCGAACCAGGCCCAAAAGCCGAGATTGCGGCGGAAGAAGGCCGGCGTGAGGTGCCGCTCGAACTCGCGCTCGCGCCAGTGGCGCATCATGCCGGGCAGCGGGATCTTCATCGGGCAGACGCTTTCGCAACGCCCGCAGAACGTGGAGGCATTGGGCAGGTTCCCGGCCTGATCGACACCGATCAAGGTGGGTGTCAGCACGGCACCCATCGGGCCGGGATAGACCCAGCCATAGGCGTGCCCGCCGATCGCGCCGTAGACCGGGCAATGATTCATGCAGGCGGCGCAGCGGATGCAGCGGAGCATGTCCTGAAACTCGGTGCCGAGCATCGCCGAGCGGCCATTGTCGAGCAGGACGACATGATACTGCTCCGGCCCATCGCGATCGCCCGGTCGCCGCGGCCCGGTCGAGAAGGTGGTGTAGGCGGAAAAATCCTGCCCGGTTGCAGAACGGGCGAGGAGACGAAGCAGGACGCTCGCATCCTCGAGCGTGGGCACAAGCTTCTCGATGCTGGCAAGCACGATATGCACCTTGGGCAGCGTCTGGGTCAGATCCCCATTGCCCTCATTGGTGACGATCACGCTCGACCCGGTCTCGGCGATCAGGAAATTGGCGCCAGTGATGCCGACATCGGCGGCAAGGAAGCGCTGGCGAAGCTCGCCTCGCGCCTCGGTCAGCAGGTCGCGACGCTCGCGGAAGACCCGATCGGCGGGCAGATCCGTATGCGCCTTGCGGAATCGAGCTTCCCAGTCCTCCCGATTGAGATGGAAAGCCGGAGCGATGATGTGGCTCGGCGGCTCATGGCCCAGCTGGATGATGTATTCGCCGAGATCGGTCTCGACCGCCGTGATGCCGTTGGCCTCAAGGAAGTCGTTGATCCCGATCTCCTCGCTGATCATCGACTTGCCCTTGGTCGCGACAAGCGCCCCGGCGCGGCGGCAGATGCGGAGCACCGCCTCGCGCGCATCTGAGGCGGTGGCGCACCAGTGGACCTCGCCGCCGGCGCGGGTGACATTGTCCGCCCACGTCTCGAGATAAAAATCGAGATTCTGGAGCGTGTGATTCTTGATCTGCCGTCCGGTCTCGCGGAGCTGCTCGAATTCCGGCAGAGCGGCGACGGCCGCGGCGCGGCGCTGCTGGAAGTGCGGCTTGGTCCGCTCGAGCGCACGCTGCAGGCCGGCATTGGTCAGCGCGGCGGTGGCATTCTTCTTGAAGGTAGGACTGGTCGGCAGCATCACGGCGCTCCTGACGGCAGGCGGATGTTAAAGCGTGATCGCCGGAGGTGGAATCACCGGAGGCATGAATCACGCGAGAAAACAAATGGCTGGAGTGTGGGATACGAGAGCGGGGGCGAACGTATCCCGCTCACAGGCGGCGCGGGTCCGGCCAAAGGGGACCCAAAAGAAGCATAACCACGATCGTGTTGACGGAGGAGAATGGCTCGGCTGCCGCCAAACCATTTGCAAACGCGCCCGCTCAATGCCACATCCCAGGCATGCATCGCCGCGACCTTTTGCTTCTGTTTCCCGCGCTGGCAAGTATGGTGCCGGCAGGCGCAGCCATGGCGGCGACAGCGGTGTCCGCCCCGATCACGCCCGCGGATCAGGCCGTGCTTGACCAGATCACCGCCTACCTCAACAGCCTCACCAGTCTCAAGGCGAAGTTCCTGCAGATCGCGCCGGATGGCGGAGTGAGCCAGGGAACCGCGTGGCTGGAGCGGCCCGGCCGGATGCGCTTTCAGTACGATCCGCCGAGCCCCTACCTTCTGGTGGCCGGGTACGGACTGCTCGTTTTCCACGATTCGAGCCTCGATCAGACCACCAACATCCCCCTCTCCTCGACCCCCCTTGGCCTGCTCCTTGCGCGGGACGTCAAGCTTTCGGGCCCGGTCACGGTCACGGGCTTTCAGCGTCTGCCAGGCGAGATCGACGTCACACTGGCGCGGACCCATTCGCCGGGACAAGGGAGCATCACGCTCGTCTTCTCGACTCCGCCGCTCACGCTCCGCCAATGGGCGGTGCGTGACGCGCAGGGCAGGCTCACGCGCGTTTCCCTTTACGACGTGACGCTCGGCGGACATTTTCCCGCGCATCTCTTTGCCTATGTTGCGATCCCGGGCCGCGGTGGCAACGCGAATTAATTCTAGGCACCATCGGCATTTCCCGCCTAGACTTGAACAAGAAGAACAAGATCGTTGCGTGTGATGACCAAACCTTTCGTCGGCATCAGCTGTTGCCGCAGGCAGTATAATGTTTATGGCTCGCCGAGCCACGCCGCCTCCGACACTTATGTTCGGGCGGCCGATATGGTGGTCAAGGCAGTGCCGATATTGATCCCCGCGAACGGCGAAGCGGCCGATATTCCAGTTTTGATCGACAGGCTTGACGGCATCATTCTGACGGGCAGCCGATCGAATGTGCAGCCGGGTCTTTATGGCGGGCCGCCGCATGTGGAAGGCACACCGGAGGATGAAGCGCGCGATGCGGTCACGCTGCCGTTGATTCGCGCCGCGCTGGCAGCCGGACTGCCGCTGCTCGCGATCTGCCGCGGACTTCAGGAGCTGAATGTCGCGCTCGGTGGCAGTCTGCACCAACGGCTGCAGGATCTGCCGGGCCGTTTCGATCATTCGACGCCGCTACAGCCACTTACCCGCTTGCGCACCGCGAAGGCACATGCGGTGATGGCGGTACCTGGGAGCTTCCTGCACCAGCTCGCTGAAACCCGCGAGATCGCGGTCAATTCCCTGCACAACCAGGGGATCGACGTGCTGGCGCCCGGGCTCACCGCTGAAGGAACGGCGCCGGACGGCACCATCGAAGCCGTGCGCGCCACCTCTGCGCCGGGTTTTGCCTTCGGCGTGCAGTGGCACCCGGAATACGACTTCGAGACCGACGCGCTTTCACGCCGCATCTTCACCGCCTTCAGCGACGCCGTGCGCAGGCGACGGGCCGGAACGCAGGCACGCTTCGCCGCCGCCGCCGACTGAGCCCGCTGCTTCCCGTGCGTTCGGCGCTTGCATTCTCCCTCGCCCTCGGCTAAGCCGCCGCCCTTCCTTGCGGGGGGCGGCGGCATCGCCCTTCGCTATGCCCGCCCCATAGGGGGAAGCTTCGCTTCGGGGCCGATCCAGCCAGAGGGAGAGCCTTATGCCGCTTTATGAATGCGTGCTGATCGCACGCAATGACGCGACCCAGCAGCAGGTCGATGCGCTTGCCGACCAGATCACCGCCGATATGGAAGCCGCCGGCGGGGGGGTGCGTAAGCGCGAATATTGGGGCCTGCGCAATCTCGCCTACCGGATCAAGAAGAACCGCAAGGGCCACTACCTCCTGCTCGGCCTGGAGGCGCCGCCGCCGGCCATCACCGAGATGGAGCGGCAATTGCGAATCAATGAGGACGTGCTGCGGTTCCTCACGCTGCGCGTGCCCACGATCGAGGAGGCCCCTTCCGCCATTCTCTCCCGCCGCTCCGATGACCGGGAGAGGAGCTTCCGCGGACCGAAGCCTGCCGGCCGCTTCGATTCCGGGCGCCGCCGCTATGACGACCGGGAGGAATTCCGTGCCCGCCCCGACCGGGATGACGAGTTCCGCCCGGCCGAATCCGTCGGCGAGGAGTAGAGCATGTCCGAGTCCGCAGAGATCAATCCGGCCGCCCGCCGTCCCGCTGTTGGCGCCCGCCGGCCTTTCTATCGGCGCCGCAAGTCCTGCCCCTTTTCCGGCCCCAATGCGCCAAAGATCGACTACAAGGACGTGCGGCTGCTTTCCCGCTTCCTCTCCGAGCGGGGCAAGATCGTGCCGAGCCGCATCACCGCGGTCTCGGCGAAGCGTCAGCGTGAGCTGGCGCTGGCGATCAAGCGCGCGCGGTTTCTCGCCCTGCTGCCCTATGTCCTGACCTGAGGGAGAACGGAAGTGGCCAGTGTCGAGGTCATCCTGCTCCAGCGGGTCGAGAAGCTCGGCCAGATGGGAGAAGTCGTGAAGGTGAGGCCGGGCTACGCCCGCAACTTTCTCCTGCCGCAAAAAAAGGCCCTGCGCGCCACCAAGGAAAATCGTGCCCGGTTCGAGCACCAGCGCGTCGAGCTCGAGGCGCAGAACCTCAAGCGGCGCGAAGAGGCGCAGCGCGTGGCGGAGCGGGTGGCCGGGCTTTCGGTGGTGGTGATCCGGCAGGCGGGCGAGGCGGGCAATCTCTATGGCTCGGTGAGCGCGCGCGACATCGCCGAGGCCTGCACCACCGCAGGCCTCTCGATCAACCGCTCGCAGGTTGCGCTCGAGCATCCGATCAAGACGCTCGGCCTCAGCGAAGTTCGCATCATCCTGCATCCCGAGGTCTCGATCTCCGTCACCGTCAATGTCGCCCGCTCGCCCGAGGAGGCGGCGCGACAAGTGCGCGGCAAGAGCGGACCGACCGCGGAGGAGCCAGAGCAGGCAGGCGAGTCCTTCCCGACCGAGGCCGGACCCACCGCCGCCTGAGGCGAAGGACCACCATCGACGGCTTTGACTGCCGGAGCGGCTTTCGCCATTCTGCCGGGCTGTAGAAATGGTCGAGGTTCGCGGCGGGAATGCCCATGCAGCGCGCGTTGGATGCGATCCTGAGGCACCTGATCACCCAAGGCAGGCTGAGCGTGCGCTGGCCCGACGGCGGCGTCACCACCTACGAGGGCGGGCCGGGTGGCCGCGCCTCGGTCGCGATCCGGGACAGAGCCACCGTGCGGCGGCTGGTGCTCAATCCTTCTCTCGCCCTCGGCGAGGCCTACATGGCCGGCACGGTGGCTCCGCTCGAAGGCAGCCTCTATGATCTTCTTGATCTGCTCGTCGCCAACGCGACCGAGGCCGGCGGCGGCACACGCATCATGCGCCTCAGGGCGCGGCTCGGCAGGCTGATCCGCCGCTTCGCGCAGTACAACCCGGCTTCGCGCTCACGCCGCAACGCCGCCCATCATTACGATCTCAATGGCCGGCTCTACAGCCTTTTCCTCGACCGCGACCGTCAATATTCCTGCGCCTATTTCCCTCGCGGCGACGAGACGATCGACGAGGCGCAGATCGCCAAGAAGCGCCATATCGCCGCCAAGCTTCTGCTCGACCGGCCCGATCTCTCGGTGCTCGATATCGGTTGCGGGTGGGGCGGGCTCGCGCTGACACTGGCGAGGGACTATGGGGCGCGCGTGCTCGGCATCACGCTCTCCTCCGAGCAGCTTGCCGAGGCGCGGGCGCGCGCCGCCGCAGCCGGGCTCGCGGAGCGCGTCCGCTTCGAGCTCCTCGATTATCGCGCGCTCGACCAGCATTTCGACCGCATCGTTTCGGTCGGAATGTTCGAGCATGTCGGCATTGGCCACTACGATGCCTTCTTCGCTACGCTCAAGCGTTGCCTGACCCCGGACGGCGTGGCTCTTTTGCATGCGATCGGCCGCAGCGACGGACCGGGAGCGACCAATCGCTGGATCGCCAAATACATCTTTCCGGGTGGCTATGCGCCGGCCCTTTCCGAGGTGCTGCCTTCCGTCGAACGCGCCGGCCTCTGGGCAACCGATATCGAGATTCTACGCCTGCACTATGCCGAGACGCTGGCGCGCTGGCGTCGCCGCTTCCTCGCCAACCGCGACACGGTCGCCTCGGTCACCGACGAGCGGTTCTGCCGGATGTGGGAATTCTATCTCGTCGGTTCCGAGCTCGCTTTCCGTCGCGAAGGCCACATGGTCTTTCAGATCCAGCTCGCCCGTTCGCAAAGTGCGGTTCCGCTCACGCGCGACTACATCACTGCGGCCGAGCGGGCCGCGAGCGCGGACAAGCCGCTGCTCGCCTGAGATCATCGTGGCTTTTGGCGGAATAGCCTTGCGGCCCGTCGGAAGCCGGAATGAGGTGATCCGGAGAAGCATGCTTCCTCGGTTCGACATGAAGCGGCTTCATGCCACCCTCGATGCCGAACGGCGCGCGCGCGGTTTGAGCTGGGACGCGCTCACGGACGAGATCAACAAGCCTTTCGAAGGCACGCCTTCGATCCCGATCAGCGTTGCAACGATCAGAGGTATGCCGGGCAAACGCTCGGTCACCGGCGCCGTCGTGCTGCAAATTTTGCGATGGTTGCATCGCGCGCCGGAAAGCTTTCTCGCGGGAGGGAATTTTGCGCAGGAAACGAAGGAAACGCTGCCGGAACCCGGTCCCTCGCGCATTCTTCGCTTCGATACGAGGGCCCTTTATCGGGCCCTCGACGCCGCGCGGCGTCGGCAAGAGTTGAGCTGGCACGCGCTTGCCCGGGAATTGCCCGGATTCACTGAAAACACGCTTATGAATCTTTCGACCGGGCCGCTGATCGGCTTTCCGCGAGTGATGGTGCTGACACAGTGGCTGCAACGTCCGGCCGCGGATTTCGTGCGGGCTCATGCGCGTTGAGCAGCTAGCTCGATGAAATGATCCGCTCCGCCGTTCGGTGCGTGCCGGAAGAACAAGGCTCGATCCCTATGACTGCGCGCAGAATCTGCAGGCAAGCCCGTGTATCGGCATGAGCCAAGGTGCGTCGCGATGCCCCAGGACGTGTCGATTTGACGGTGAGAGACGAGACCAGGAAACGCAGACTGTGGAAATGCGATGCAATGACCTGTCATATCGAACATTGACCACCCCTTCCCGCGCGTGCATGCTGCGGAAATGATTTGAGGCGAACCGGATTTGCAGATCGCAAACCTCATCCTGCCGGTATTTGCCGTCATCGTTACCGGTTGGGTCGTTGGTGCCGCAGGCTATGTTTCGCGTGGATTGTCGGATGCGCTGATTCACTTTGCCTATAACATCGCGATGCCCGCACTGCTGATCGTAACGATCGCGCAGGAACCGGCACGCTCGTTGATCAATTTGCGCTTTCTGGCTGCCTTCGGCGGTGGCTCATTGCTATGCTTCGCCGTGGTTTTCGGCATCATGCGCGCACGGGGCGGCCATGGTCTGGCAAGCCAGACGATGTATGGCATGGCCGCCTCCATGACCAATACGGGCTTCGTTGCATTGCCGGTACTGCAGGCGATTTACGGCCAGCGCGCCGTGCTGCCTGCAGCGATCGCCACCGTATTCGTTGCGGTGGTGATGTTCCCCGCGACCGTGATACTGCTGGAACTCGACAGCGGCGAAGAGGGCGGGCCGCGCATGGCACCGGTGTTGCTGTTGCGGAACATCGTCCTGAACCCGATGGTGCTATCGACCCTGATCGGCATGATCTGGGCGGCCCTGGACATTCGCATGCCAGCACCCGTCAGGACTTATCTCAACATCTTCGCCGATGCCTTGGCCCCGTGTGCTTTGTTCGCCATAGGGCTCGGCCTTTCCATCAGTGGCTTGCGCGCAAGCATCGGAGCGTCTTTGCTGCTTGCGACGATCAAGCTCATGGTCATGCCGCTGGTCGTGCTCGGCTTGTCGATCGTGCTTGGCCTTGGCCCCCTCTATACCATAGCCGCCGTCATCTGCGCCGCAGTGCCGACGGCCAAGACCGTCTATATCCTGGCCGGTGAATATCGTTGCGAGGAAGCGTTGGTCGCGGCCACCGTCTCGATGAGCACGCTCTGCTCGATCGCTTCGCTTGTGGTGTGGCTCTACGCGCTCTCGGGATGGACTGCCCGTGTCGGGGCTCCGTGAGCGCTCCCCCCTTGCTCAGCTCATAAACTGCTCGGCGACGATGCGTTCCGAGAGGGCCTGATCGGGGTCGAACAGCACCGCGACCGAGAGCGATCTGTCCTCGCGCACGGCGACACGCAGGACGTGCCGCACCTCTGTGAAATCCGCAACGGCCGAGACAGGACGTTTTTCCGCCTCCAGCACCTCGAACAGCACTTCTGCGTTGCTTGGCAGGAGCGCGCCGCGCCACCGCCGCGGGCGAAAGGCGCTGATCGGCGTGAGCGGAAGGAGATTGGCGGAGAGGGGCACGATCGGCCCGTGCGCCGAAAAATTGTAGGCGGTCGATCCTGCCGGTGTCGAAATGAGGACACCGTCGCACATCAGTTCAGGCATCCTGACCCTATCGTCCACCGAGATCCGGATCTTCGCCGTTTGGCGCAGCTGGCGCAGCAGGCTCACTTCGTTGAACGCGAGCGCCTCGATAGTCTCTCCGTCGATCGTCTCGGCACGCATCCGGAGCGGGTAGAGAACAGTGCTCTGGGCAGCGGCCAGGCGGTCGGGCAACCCCTCCTCGGCATAGGCATTCATCAGGAAGCCGACCGAGCCGCAATTCATGCCATAGACGGGCAGGCCGCGGCTCAGCATGGCGTGGAGGGTCTCCAGCATGAACCCGTCCCCGCCCAGCGCCACGACGCATTCCGCCTCATCGGCGGTGCAGGTGCCGTAACGGGCGGCTAGGCGGGCACGACTCTCCTGCGCAAGCGCCGTCGGGGCGGCGACGAAGGCGATCCGCCGCACCGCCCGAAATGGTGGCGGCGGATCGCCTTCGGCCGCGCGCGAGGCGTCGAAGCCGTTCAGATGAGCCTGCGATGGGCGAGCACCGGCATATCGCGGCGCACCCGCTCGGTCAGCCTGCTGTCGATACGTGCGCTCGCCCAGCCGATGCCGTCGGAGGCCTTGGCAACCACCAGGCCCCAAGGGTCACAAAGCAGCGAGTGGCCGTAGGTCCAGCGCGGCTCGCCGCCCGCATCCCGGTGCATGCCCTGGCAGGCGGGCGCCGCGATCCAGCATTGCGTCTCGATCGCGCGGGCGCGCAGCAGCACCTCCCAGTGATCCTTGCCGGTCTCACGGGTGAAAGCGGCAGGCACAAAGATCAGCTCCGCTCCGGCGCGGCGAAGGGCCAGGAAAAGCTCAGGGAAGCGGAGATCATAGCAGATGGCCAGGCCGACCTTCACGCCGTTCGCTTCGCATGTCACCACTTGCCCGCCCGCGCCGAAGGTGGCGCTCTCGCGGTAGCCGGTTCCGTCCGGGGTCACGATGTCGAAAAGATGGACCTTGCGGTAGCGCGCGATCTCCACTCCGTCCGGGCTGAAGACGACCGTGGTGTTGAAGAGCCGATCCCCCTCCTTCTCGCCGATCGAGCCGCCATGAACATGGATTCGCTTCTCGCGCGCCACAGCGCGAAGGAACTCGTAGGCCGCCCCTCCCGGTGCGTTTGAACCTGCCGCAGGGAGAGGCTCAGCCTGAGCGAACTTCGTCGCACGGTCTCCGCCGAGGCAGGTCCAGATCTCGGGCAAGCCGAGCATATCGGGCCGGTCGGAGGCGACGGCACCGTCGATCAGGCGGGCCGCCTGCGCGATGTTCGCCTCCTTGTCATGGCCGGGGCTCATCTGAACCACGCTCACGCGCATCCCTGCTCCTCCGCTCCTGCGGGCAGCGCATCAATACGCCGCTCAGGAAGGGGCGCAAGGTGCGGCTCCCGCAATGATTCAGCCCTTTGGTATCCCGCCTTTTGGGGCACCGCCTTTTGAAGTTCGGCCTTCCGACCCCTTCGCGGCCCGCCCGCGCCAAAGCCTGCCAGCACGGCAGGGCGGGAGATCCAGAGTTCCTGGCGGGAGCGGAAGAAGCCGTGGCTCTGCAGTGCCTCGGGGTTGAAGGCCCGGAGCATGCCCCAGAGCAGAAAATCCTGCATCAGATCATGGACCCGATGCGCGATCGTGCGATCCGGAGCGAAGATGTCGAGCCCGAACTCCTCGATCAGCCGCCGCTGATGGGTCGCGTCGAATGCGCCGGCGAAAGCCCAGCGGGCGAACACGGCATGCAGGCCCTGCCAGCGGGGATCGCTGCCGAGTGCGCCCGCAAGCAGCACAAAGGATCGTCTCAGCCGGCGGCACGTTTCCACCGCCCACCCGAGATTTGGCCCCGTATCGCCGAAGACCGGCATGTGCTCGCTCCAGAAATGGAGTTCTCCCACCGGCTCGCCGGCCGCGATCGGCGTGCCATCCGAGAGTAGAAGCCCCCGCCAGGCCTTCTCGCGCGAGAGGCGAAGGATACAGAGTGGATCGTCAGTGAATTCTCGGATCCCGTAATGGTAGCGAAGCGCCGCATCAACCGGGCGCACGATGCACGCCACTGGATCGAACCGCTGACGCCGTGAGGTCCTGGCCGGCACCATCGGGGTGGAAGAGGACTGTGCGGAGCAAGACGGCGCCGCCGCACGCAGCTTCGCGGAGGCCATGCCCGCCGCGAGGCCGTCCTCCGGAGGCACCTATCGCTCCCATCCATGGGCGGGGACGGTGCCTGGTCGCCCGCCCAACCGCCGCCGAGAAAGAGGCCCGTGCCGCACACGCCGCATGCCGGGTTTGCCCTTGCCGGTTCGAAGCAATTCAAACCAAACGCTAATCGAGAGCGCGGGCAATTGTCACGCGACGAGGCGGCAGCCCTGCCATGGGCCGTTCGGCGAAATACCCCGGGGGCGAGGTTCAGCCGGGCCAGTCGAGCCGCGGCTCGGTCCGCCCCGACCGGGGAGGCGCCTCGGGCCCGCGTCGGTTGCCAGAGGGGCTGTTGCCCAACGGCGTGAAGATACGCGGATCCGGCGCATCCTCCGGTGCCATTTCCGGCATGGAGGCTGGAGTGCTCCTTCTCGGTGCAGGCGGAGCCGGAGGAATGGGCGGCCTCGCATATCCCGCTCCCGCCGTCGGGCGGGGCGCCTGCGCGCCGAGATGCGTCAGATCCTCGCCATAACTGCCATCGGCAAGCGGTTCGGGCAAACGGAGCGCAAGCCCGCGAATCTCCGCCTGGATCTCGTCGAGCCGTGCCTCCACGCCTTCGAGCCGGCCTTTCACGCCGAAGACGCTAAATGGCATCAGCAGGAAGGCGAGAAGATAGAGAATGCCGGGCACAAGAACGACAAAGGGCAGCCACCAGGGCACCCAGTCAGGCAGCGAGAACGGCAGGGTCATCACTGTCCCTTATAACAGCTCCGCATGCCAGCCGCGAAGCCGCCGGGGTTTGTGGTCTCTGCGGCCCGGGCGAGTGCCAAGGCGGCGCCGAGGGGCGGCTGGATTTCCCGAAATACCCGTGCCAATCCTGGGCATTGTCGCCAATCTGCCTTGGATGTCCTGCTGGTATCCCCGCACATTCCCATGAAGCTTCTGATTCCCGGCCCTGTGACGACCCACGCCGAAGTTCGCGCCGCGCTCGCGCATGATTTCGCACCATGGGACGGCGATTTCTACCCGATCTATGCCGGAATTCGCGAGCGCCTGCTCCCGATCGCCGGCGTGAGCACGGACACCCATGCAAGCCTGCCCTTGCAGGGCTCGGGCCATTTCATAGTTGAAGCCGCGATCCGCAGCTTCGTGCCGCGCGGCGGAAAAATCCTTGTGCCGATGACCGGGGGCTACGCGGCCCGGCTCGCCCGCCTTGCCCGCACGTGCGGGCGCGAGGTGGTGGGCCTGCCTGTCGACGCGAGCGAGCGGACCGATCCCAGGGCCGTGGCATCCGTGCTTGCCATGGACCCGGCCATCGGCCATCTCGCCTTTGTCTATAGCGAGACCAGCACCGGCGTGGTGCATGACGCGGTGGCGCTCAGCACTGCCGCCCGTGTTGCGGGACGGCGCGTGATCATCGACGCGGTGTCGGCCTTCGGGGCGCTGCCGCTCGATCTTGCGGCGATGCCGGAGGTGGATGCCGTTCTCTTCACGGCGAACAAATGCCTTGAAGCCATGCCCGGCCTTGCCTTCGCGATCGCGCCCAAGGCACGGCTCATCGGGCGGGCCGAGGCGGCGGAGAGCTGGTGCCTCGACCTCGCGGATATCTACGAACATGCCGAGCATTTCGGCGCGGGCAGCTTCCGCTTTACGCCACCCGCCCAGGTGCTCAACGCACTTCTGGTGGCGCTCGAAATCTTCGCCGCCGAAGGAGGGGCGGTGGCACGGCTTGCCCGTTACCGGGCCAATCTGCGCGCGCTCTATGACGGGGTGCAGGCGATCGGCCTCACGCCCTATCTGCCGCTTCCCTTGCAGGGGCCGATCGTGATGAACGTGCTGGCTCCGGATGATCCGCGCTGGGACCTGCTTTCCTTCGTCGAGCTTCTCAAGCAACGAGGCTTCCTCATCAGCAATTTCTATGACACTCCCCTGCCGAGCTTCCGCGTCGGCCTGATCGGCGCGCTCGGTGCGGAGGATTACCGCGCCGCCGTTGCCGCGATGGATGACGCGCTCGGTGCGCTTGGCATCCGCAAGCGCAAGGCTGCCTGAGCATGCCGGACGATCTCGAGATCGCGCGCCGCGTCCGGCTCCGGCCGATCGCGGAGATCGCGACGAAGGCCGGCATTCCGGCCGAAGCCCTCGAACCCTATGGAAGGTTCAAGGCGAAGATCGGGTTCGATTTCATCGAGAGCCTGGAAAACCGAGCGGACGGTGCGCTGGTGCTGGTCACCGGCATCAACCCGACGGCAGCCGGCGAGGGCAAGACCACCACCGCGATCGGACTTGCCGATGCGCTGAACGCGATTGGCAAACCCGCCATGCTCTGTCTGCGCGAGCCGAGCCTTGGGCCTTGTTTCGGGGTCAAGGGCGGGGCGACGGGCGGGGGACGGGCGCAGATCGCGCCGATGGAGGAAATCAATCTCCATTTCACCGGTGATTTCCATGCGATCACCGCCGCCAACAATCTGCTCGCGGCAATGCTCGACAATCATCTCCATTATGGCAATGCGCTCTGCATCGATACGCGACGGGTCTTCTGGCGCCGCGCATTCGATGTGAATGACCGCAGCCTGCGCGCGACCGTCATTGCCCTTGGGAGCAACGGGCCGGTGAGGGAGGACGGGTTCGACATCACCGCCGCCTCCGAGGTGATGGCGCTCTTCTGCCTTGCCCGCAACCTTCCCGACCTCGAGGCGCGGCTTGCGCGCATCGTCGTGGCCGAGCGGCGCGACGGCGGCATGGTCACGGCGCGCGATCTTCGCGCCGATGGCGCGATGGCGGCATTGCTGCGCGATGCGCTGATGCCGAATCTGGTGCAGACGCTGGAGGGTTCGCCCGTGCTCGTGCATGGTGGTCCCTTTGCCAATATTGCCCATGGCTGCAATTCGGTGATGGCGACGCGGCTCGGCCTCAAGCTCGCGCCGATCGTCGTCACCGAAGCGGGGTTCGGTGCCGATCTCGGCGCGGAAAAATTCTTCGACATCAAATGCCGCCTCGCCGGCCTGACGCCTGCGGCGGCAGTGGTCGTCGCCACCGTGCGCGCGCTCAAACTTCATGGCGGCGCGGCGAAGCGGGCGCTGGAGACGGAGGATGTCGGCGCGGTCGAGCGCGGCATCGCGAATCTCGCGCGGCATGTCGAGAACGTGAAGAAATTCGGTGTGCCCGTGCTCGTCGCGCTCAACAGCTTCACCTCGGACACGGCGGAGGAAATCGCCGCAGTCAAGCGTGCCATGGCGGCACGCGCGGTGGAGATGGTGCTCTGCACCCATTGGGCTGATGGGGCGGCTGGCGCGGCGGGGCTGGCACGGGCCGTGATTGCTAGGCTTGAGGACGACACCACCCGCTTTGCGCCGCTCTATCCCGACGGCTTGCCGTTCGCGGAAAAGATCCGGGTCGTGGCACGCGAAATCTACCACGCCAGCGATATTGAGATCCCACCCGCCGCGGCGCGCAGGCTCGCTTCCTTCGAGCAGGCTGGCTTCGCGAAGGCCCCGGTCTGCATTGCCAAGACGCAATATAGTTTCAGCGCCGATCCCGCGCGGCTCGGCGCGCCAGAAGGCCATGTCCTGCCGATCCGCGCTGTGCAGCTCTCGGCGGGTGCCGGTTTCGTCGTCGCCCTGGCCGGCGAGATTCTGACCATGCCGGGCCTGCCGCGGGTTCCGGCCTCGGAACAGATCGGGTTGGGGCCGGACGGCAAAGTGAGCGGCCTCTTTTAATTTTAAAGGGACCGCAATTTTCCCCAAGCGATGAATTGGCTTTGTGGCTTACTGGGCATGGCCCACTGGGCCGAAGCAATGGCGGGAATGTCCAAGCCGTCAGGACGGGGAACGATCCGATGAATGACCAAAGGGAAAAGCGGGAAGGCGGGTGTGCCTGCGGCGCGGTGCGTTACCGGCTCGAAACCACGCCGATGTTCGTTCATTGCTGCCATTGTCGCGATTGCCAGCGCCAGACGGGAAGCGCTTTCGTGCTCAATGCGCTGATCGAGACGGATCAGATCACCCTGCTCGCGGGAGATCCGGAACCGATCTCCGTTCCAACGGACAGCGGCCGACCGCATCGCATCTTCCGATGCCCCGACTGCCAAACCGCTCTCTGGAGCGAGTATGGCGGCCGCGCCGCGCTCCGCTTCGTGCGGGTGGGCACGCTCGACGAGCCGGCTGAGCTGCTGCCCGACGTGCATATCTATACTCGCTCGAAGCTGCCCTGGGTGACATTGCCGGCCGACGCCCCCACGTTCGAGGCCTATTACGATTCGCGGCAGCTCTGGCCCACCGCGAGCCTGGAACGGCGCCGCGCCATTCTGGGCGGGTAGGCCGGTCAGCGGACAAAGACGACGACGCTTTCAAGCCGTGCGGACCAGCGGAATTGATCGATCGGTGTCGCCGTGAGAACCTGATACCCAGCGTCGCGGAGATACCGCGCGTCGTGAGAAAGTGTCGCCGGATTGCAGCTCACATAGATGATGCGCGGCGCCCCGCAGGCGGCCAAAGCCGCCATTTGCGGCGCAGCGCCGGCATAGGGCGGATCGAGCACGATGGCCGACGCGCACCCCAGTTCCTCTGCGCTCAGCGGCTGGTTTGCCAGATCACGCCGAATGGCCGTGATCCGCCGGCCGGCCGCAGCGCGCCGCAAGGACACCACGGCCGGATCATCGCCCTCATAGGCGATGACATGGGCCCGTTCAGAAAGCGGAAATGTCAGCGTGCCGCAGCCGGCGAACAATTCGACGATGCGGGCCCGCGCCGGAAGAGATTGCGGCAGGCCCGCGAGAACAGCGGCGACGATTGCTGCCTGTCCTTCCAACGTGGCCTGGAGAAAGGCGCCGGGAGGGGTGAAAACGGAGACGCCGGAAAGAGAAATCACCGGCGGGCGCAGCAGGCACACGGGCTCGGGCACGTCTTTGCCGCGCGCCCAGGAAATGCGCGCAAGGCCGTAGGCATCGGCGAAGCGTGTCAATGATATACGACCGGACGCAGTGAGATCGCCATCGGTGCGGAGCAGCAAATCCGCGCCATTCTCAAGCAAATTCAGGATCGCCGAGCCGTTTCGCCGCAGCGCCGTCAGAGTGCCGAGGGCCAGGCGCAGCGGCGCGATCAGATCGGCAAGGGAAGGCTCCAGCACAACACAGGTCCGAAGATCGACGATATCGGCGCTGCGGCGCCGATGCAGCCCGACTTGGACGGCCCCGGCAGGCCGTCGCACCGCCAGATCCACCCGCCGTCGGCTGCCGGGCCGGCTCTGCGAGATGGACGCCATGGGCGTGTCAGGGAAGCCGGCCCGGGCCAGGGCCGTGCGCAACAGGCTGGTCTTCCACACGCGATAGGCATCGTCACGCCAATGCTGAAGCGCGCAGCCACCACAAGCGCCGAAATGCGGGCAGGGTGGCGATATACGTTCGGGGCTCAGTTCCAGGATTGTGGTGGCCTCCGCCGCCCAGTCTTGCCCACGCCGGATTGTCGCGCGCACTTCGGCAAGCTCACCCGGCAAGGTCCCTGCAACGTAGAGCTTCGTGCCGTCCTTGCGCACGGCTATACCGTCGCCGTCCGCCCCGATCCGCTCGATGCGAACTTCATCCATATCCATCGACGTCACGTGTTGCGGTCGCTTCGCACGCGATCCGAGATCGGAGAGGCTGGAGCCGCGCGATCTCCGCAGCGCTTTCCGTTTCCCACTTGACATTTCTCGCTGCGCCATGCCCAAATCTCTATCGGATGAGTAGATATTTTTGGGCGCACGGCCACTCAACGAAAGAAGGTCTGATCGTATAAGGATCAGCGCAGGGAAACATGGTGATACCGATCATTCGGCGCGTTCGGCAAAGAAAGGGACGAAGGGTATGACCTATGAAACAATCCAAGTCACGAAGCTGACGCCATATCTCGGCGCAGAGATTGCCGGCATCGATCTCGGCGGCGCACTGAGCAACCGGGAAATCGACGAATTGCATTCCGCGCTCGCCGAACATCAAGTGATCTTCTTCCGCGACCAGAAGCTGGATTACGACAGCGCAAAAACACTCGGCCGCTATTTCGGGGAGTTGCATATCCATCCCAATACACCCGGCCCCGAAGGCCATCCGGAAGTCCTGCCCATTCATGCGGACGCGAACAGCAAGCGCATCGCCGGTGAACGCTGGCATTCGGACGTTTCGTGCGACTCGGAACCGCCGCTCGGCAGCATCCTCTATCTCCATACCGTGCCGCCCGTCGGCGGCGATACCCTGTTCGCAAGCCAGTCCGCAGCGTACGATGCGCTCTCCCCGCGCATGAAGACATATCTGGAAGGATTGACGGCATTCCATGACGGCGGCCCGACCTATCGTGCAACCAACGCCATTCTCGGCATCGCGGAGACGGGCAAGATCTATCCGAACGCGGTGCATCCGGTGGTGCGCACCCACCCTGTGACCGGGCGCAAGACACTCTTCGTCAATCGTGGGTTCACCATTCGCGTCAATGAACTGCCGGAAGACGAAAGCCGCGCCGTTCTTCATTTTCTCTTCGAGCACAGCACGAAGCCGGACTTCCAGGTGCGTTTCCGCTGGTGTCCCCATTCGGTTGCGTTCTGGGACAATCGCGCAGTTCAGCATCTCGCTGTGTGGGACTATTTTCCCCAGACTCGATCCGGATTTCGCATCACGATCAAGGGCGATCGGCCGTTCTGAGTCCCGGAAGGTCCAAGCGTGCCGCGACTCTATCCCGGCCTTTCCGGGCCGGTTCCGCAAGCTTGCGCGCTATTACACCGGGGCCGGCATAACCCCCTCTGCTGGCCCGACGGGTGGCCGAGCGCGTCCATGGCCTTGCGGAAGCGCCGGCCGCTCGACCCTAGGGACCGGACCGGGATTCGTGGCGATCGGTTCGCATCCTATTCGCACCCTGTACGGATGAGGTGTAAGCGGCGCTTTGAGGCCCTTCTTGCCTAAGTGGCGAGAATGGATTTGGTGGCTTGGAGCGGGAGGCTTCGAGCTATCATTATGGATGACGTTAATGACGACGCGAAGGGCGAGTATCGGCGAA
>Ga0335072_10000438_pt1 | contig 82989 bp, 76 predicted proteins | sample Lox_Sample_21_FD_206725 | JGI IMG/M metagenome (GOLD analysis project Ga0335072, IMG submission 206725) | Soil microbial communities from Loxahatchee National Wildlife Refuge, Florida, United States - Lox_Sample_2.1 | ecosystem: Environmental > Terrestrial > Soil > Wetlands | place: USA... | reverse complement strand
GTCCAGCTCTTCGGCCTCCTTCCATCGCCCTTGATTCCAGTACGTCGACGCCAGGTTGGCGATGCCGGTCAGCGTGTCTGGATGCTCAGCCCCAAGCACCCTCTTGCAAGTCTCCATCACTTGCGTTTGCAGCTCTTCGGCCTCCTTCCACCGCCCTCGATTCCCGTACGTCGACGCCAGGTTGGCCATGCTGGTCAGCGTGTCTGGATGCTCAGCCCCAAGCACCCTCTTGCAAGTCTCCATCACTTGCATGTCCAGCTCTTCGGCCTCCTTCCATCGCCCTTGATTCCTGTACGTCGACGCCAGGTTGGCCATGCTGGCCAGCGTGTCTGGATTCTCAGCCCCAAGCACCCTCTTGCGAGTCTCCATTACTTCCAACTGAATCTCCGCAGATTTTCCCCACTCACCACTAAGGCCGTATGCTAATCCTACTATTTCCATACTATTTAACGTATCCTCGTGCTCCAGACTGAACAACTTTGTTCGCGCTTTCATGGACTTAACAGCTAATTTCTTAGCGTTATCAAAGTTCCCCTTTTTCCATGAGTACCGTGCGGCATAATAGAGTAGTGCGGCCCATTCTACAAGAGACGATATTTCCTTGGGCTGTTGTCCTGCTGCCAATTCTGCGTGCGGGAACAGGGCCTGGCACCTTACCCAAGTCTCATATTCACCATTAGGAAATTCTTTGCAGAGATTCCTGATGAACTGCTGCTTCCATACTTCCAGCTGGCCGTTGGCTTCGAGCCACTTTCGTGTTGCTAGCTGCACCAGCCTATGCATTTCGAATGTTCCACCAGCTTCATTGGTAGAGATGAACGAGTACTTTCGTAGTTGTACGATATCCTCTTCCAACTCATCGCTCTCACTAGACTGCGATTCACTATCTTCATCATCAGTACCGTCATTCCTATTTTCTTTCTGAATTTGCTGGGAGTTTCCCTGTTCGATCCTGTGTCGAAGCAGGGCCTTCGGAATCCCTTGCCGATCAAAAAAGCTCATGAGTGATAGTAAATCGGCTGCTGATGTTCTTGTTTCACGTAGGTGCTCGAATGATATCTGCCAAGTAATGATAACAGAATTCTTAGCCTCCGGATCTCGACGGAGCTGTCCTCCTTCATGATTTAAAAGACTTGTCTTCTTACGATCGCTCTTCTGAAACTCCTTGAGGTACTGTTGCGCTGAACACCGCCGATCTGGATCAGAGATGTATGCTGCCGCCTGAACAATTGCAAGCGGCATGTACTCAAGCGCTGCTGCAAGCTCAGCAATGTCCTTGCTGTCGGTTTGTTCCCCCAACTTCTTCTTGAAGAGCGCCAAAGCGTTTCCCTTGTCCATTGGCTCAACACTAATCAAGTCCCTCTGTTCGACCAGCTTCAGCGCTGCGTCCTTACTCCGCGATGTGATGAGGATCGACCCACTCGGGCTTTGGGGGAGGTAATCTCGCAGTGGACGGAGAGCAGTACCGACTGGACTGCCAGCTTTGCCCTGGGTGTCAAGGTGGGAGTCGAGAAGGAAGCGAGCGTCGTCAACGTTGTCGAGAATGAGAACCCACTTTCCACTCTTGCCTTCATGCAGCCAGTCGTGCACGAGCTTGAAGATGTTTGCTTTGGGATTTTGCCGTCCAAAGATCTTGACAGTATCTGCAATGTCCCGGAAGCTCTGCTCAAGTCGGGTGGCATTGCTCGCATGGACCCAGAACACCCATGTTTTTGGAGATCGCTTTTGGACTCGGTAGGCATATTCAATGGCGAGTTGAGATTTCCTGCTTTTGAGTTAGCGGTCGTCCTCTCGCTGTGTGCTCGACCTCACCCGACACCACCGAGGCCGACAAGCGCCGTCCAGGAGCCTAGTACAGCGCATTTCTCCTCGATCTGGTTGAATATGCTATCTCGATCGACAAAGTCTGGGTCGCGTCGAAACGGGACGTTGGACGACGGTTTAGGCGGTGTCTCGGGCCGTTCTAGCGTCGCGCTGTTGTCAGCGGCCAGTGTAAACAAGCGCACCCATTTTAATGCCATTCAAGGCCGAGTTTACCTGGTGGTGGATAGGTGTTGTGCGTATGGGCTAGCACAAGCACAGTCAGTACGGACTCGTCAAAGTGTACTTAGGCACGCTGTGAACAGATGCTAGTGAAGTAAGAGAAACTGCCTCGATCGAGAAGTTGGTGTGACTACGTGGGAAAAGATGACTACGTACTCGAAGGGCCCTCATTGTAAACCCCAGGATTGTTGATCTGCCGGTTGTTGCTTCCACCAACTACATAATTCGTAGGACTGCCGCCTTCATTGGCAATAATGTTGCCCGCTCCAGTGTGCGTATACTTGCCGTCGTCATTATCCGCTAGTGCTTCCGTAACTTGCTGCAGTGCATCCAGCTTGTCGCCGATAACATAGATCTCCTTCTGCTCTAAAAGTCTCAAGTTGTCTTGAATAGTTACCAGAAGCTTCTGTACCTGGCTGTCTCGGCCGACGAAGACAGCCTTTGCGCCTTTCCAGATGCGCTTGGTACGATTCTCCCCATCTTTTGGGCAGGCTTTCCTGAATATGTCCCTTAGTCCACCTAAAGCCTCCTCGCACTGTTTCAAAATCGGCTGTGCGCTCTTGCTGGCATCCTCCGTGATCCTCCCTTCCTCGCAGCTCTCATGCGCACTTTCCAACAGTTCTTCGATCGCTGGTAGCTTTTCGAGCAGGTCTCGAAGCTTTGGTGGTAATCCTTGAGCATCGTGGACGGCACGCCCGATGTCGATGATCGTATTAGCGATGCCGATGCAGGCGTCGATCAGCTGGATGGCGATAATGGCTTCGGCACCGGACATTTCGGATCATCGGTGCGTACACAAGCTGCAATGTAGGCAATCGAGCCGCTTATGAGGAAGAGCGACGACGTGTTGCACAGGATGATGCCTAAAATGAGATTAGATGATTCGTTCAATCGATGATGTTCGATGATGTTGCTTCGTGTCAAGAAGCAGCGAAGCGAAGCGATCATGTGGCTAATCCCTGGCAACACGACACACTCGTGGGGCTGAAACTTGCATAAGCGCTGAAGGTAACGTTACGACTTCAGGTGTAAATGTTTCCAAATCCAAAAAGGCTTCGGGGAAAACCTCCAGATCCCCCACCTTACAAATGGTGGTCGATTTGTTGAGATCCGAATTGTGAAGTACGAGTTTTTGCGCTAAGTCCCTATTGCCCTCCGCAGCCGTACCCAAGGTCCCTAGGGTGACGCCATCTTGAAGCGCTGGTGAGGGCGGCCAAGCTCGTGAGGGTCGTTAGGAAATCTCGCCCCGGCAGACCCCTACTCGGCTACATTGACTACCCTTGGTGATTGATATGCTTCCTTTCACGTTCCTTAAAAGCGGTTATTGTATAGCGCTCTGCTTAGACAAGCGGTCCAAATGTCAGTAGCTATGCCAGAATCCGGTGAGCGGGTGGGTATTCCATGAATGATACGCAAATCCCTCGCAACAAGCAATGGCTAGCATTCATGCGGGCGTAGCACCTGTTGCCTATGCGCTGCCGCTTTGGGTTTAACGCGCCACCGCTGATTGGGGACCGCGTCCCTGTCGCCACTCTGCACAAAGTTACAAGCTGAAGACGGTGATGTTCTGGTGATTAGTGTCATTGGCGAATGGGTCGAGCCCGTTGAGCGCATCGAGCTACTCCTGGCGGATCGAGATGGGCTGGATCTATTCAAAAGATCGGCTAACTGAAGTGTTAAAACGCGAGGGGCGACGAGTGATGAATACGGAGTTGAACACAATGATTTATCGGCACGCAGACCTCAACTACTGCCTGCGGCACTCAGAAACGTCTTATAAAGCAAGTTCGACACGCCCAGTCGCTTCACCAACAGCGCCTCCATCAAAGTCGAAGGCCCGGACAATACGTCGGCCCATTCCACTTTACATGCTCAACAGTAGCCAGCAGATCCCCCTCCAACGCATCCCAGAGACTCGGCGCATCTGGCGCGTACCCAAGGACCTCCCTCACCCGATCCGCGCGCGCACGCGTGTTACAGGCCCACGTATACAAGCCCATCGACTCCTAGCTCGAGCCGTCGCGCATCTCCCTCACCGTCTCAATACTCAACCTCTTCGGCTCCTCTATGGGAATCAGGCCATGCGCAGGTACTGCTCCAGGATGCTGGCGCTGAAGATCAAGGCGATCGAGGAAGGCATCATGCGCTATGAGGATCTGTAGAAGTGTGAATTACTCGATATGCTATCTGACGTGAACGGGTATATGTACTCTATGTTCAAAAGCAGTATGTGACCGACTATGAGAGCTGAAGGCCGAGTGTTGGGGGGGGGTTCATGCACATCGACAGGGGATGCTATTGACTTTCAGTGGGAACTTCAAATCTACCGGGATACAAGTTAGTGGCTGGACCCCATTGCTTCCTTTACAACAATATGTTCGACACGCACGAAAGAAGGTATGGATGATCAAAAGGTGATGATAATGGAATATCAAGGAAACTGAGGGCGACCTAAGCTACACAGATAATGAGCTGGCAGAACTACGGCAGGGTACCCCAAGGTGAGCGTACATGGATAATATCATCAAATGTTTTCCATAACGAATGTAGCTTCTTGCTGTAGCTACGTACGCAATGTGCATTAGCTTTTCACTCAAGATAAGAAGGCTTTCTAAGGGGTCTCTGTATAAGAGTCGCATTGCAAGTAATGAGTGTGAGCTCTCTTAACCAACTTTGTCACTAGCTTTTTCGATATCGCCCAGCTTGTCAGCCCTGTCAGCTTTGTTCAATCAAATTTCTGCAAAGATGCCACAAGGTTGTTGAAAGGTATTTCCACCCCGACAATCCGTGCAACCAAATGTTCGAGGTAGCTCAGCCTTTTGATCTTGTACTTGCTCAGGATGTACTTGCGGTCCGTGGGAATCAAAGACGCCACAAGGTCGCTGAGAGACGTGATGCCGTTCCGCTCGCCGATGCCGAGCACTGTGGTGTCAATGTGGGTGGCCCCAGCTTCGAGAGCGACGTAGGCGTTCGCGACAGCACATCCCGTGTCGTTGTGGAAGTGCGTCTCGATGTCGCAGCCCACGACTTTGCGCAGGGTGTTGATCTTCTCGAAAACTTCTCGCGGCGTGGCACCGCCCACGGTATCGGCGATACCCACGCGGTTCGCGCCCAACCGATCGACGAGAGAGTATAGCTTCAGTATCTCAGCGAAATCTGAGCGGAAGGAGTCTTCCCCGGAGAAGCGAATCTCAATATTGTTCGATTTGACATATTCAATGACCTCCTTGGCTTTGGCAGTAATGTAGGCCATGTCCTTTCCGTGGGAATGTTTCATGAGGTGGGAAGAAGTACCAATGCACATATTGCTGTTTCGGGGCCATCAGTCATGGATACATAGTTCTGGAGAGATGACATACATTCCATCGACGCCTGTTTGAACGGCGATCCTTGCGTCTTCCATATTGCATCGGATGTGACACAATATCTGACCCATTGTTAACAAGAAAGTTGAGACAGTCTAAGCTTGGCCTACCTTGGCCTTCAGACCCAGCTTGCAAATAGCTTCGCAATCAGCTCTCGACTGTGCTGAAGCAGCCGGCGACGTTAACTCGATCTAATGTATGGTGTCAGCTAGGCACAGTACTTTTCGCAGCTTCTTATCTCCATGGCTCAGGTTGGCAGTCTTACATATTCCACTCCAAAATCATCCAGAGCCTGGGCGATTTTGAGCTTCTGTGCTGTGTCGAAGCAGGCCGTTGCAAACTGCTCGCCCTCACGTAATGTGCTGTCAATGATGCTAAAGTTGGAAAGAGTGGCAGAGGAGCGCATGGAAGTGGCATTGGTGATGGTCCCCCCGTTAGAATCGTCCCTCTCGCACAAGATGCTGTCTGCGGAAGAGCATGGCGAAGAGGCCTCTGTGACAGCACCCTCATCAGACTCGCTAGGCTCACACAATGCGCCGTCTGTAGTCAAGTTGAAAAGGTCGGCAGCAGGGCTCATTAGGGAGGCTTCCAAGACACCGCCCTGATTGTGTCCTGAATGAAGAGTAAGCTAGCCACCGAGCCATAAGAGGAACGACTCCCACCATTGTCATTCGAGTTCTCGCCGTCCCCATGAGCGCCCTTGTTGCTGCTGCTGGCGCCGTTCTCCAGAGTATGACTTGTATGGTGGCGGATTGGATGCGATCCGTCACCATGGATGCCATTGTTGCTGCTGCTCGCGCCATTGTCCAACGTATGGCTCGTATGATGGGAGATCGGGTTGTTAGCTGTCCACATGATATCTGTCGTAGCATTCGATGAGACTCAGGCCATGTAAGTGCACTCAAAATACTTGTGTGGATTATTGGAGGCGAGATTCGTGTGCGGCGAGTGCGACGAGCGATAGGGACCTTTTTATCTCTTAGCGCCAAAACTTGTCTTTCACAAACTCAGATCTCGACAATCAACCACCGTTTGTAAGGTGGAGGATCTGAAGGTTCTCCAAGGCCTTTTTGGATTTGGAAAAATACGAGTTTTGCGCCAAGAGATAAAAAGATCCCTATCGCTCACCGCATCCGTACCTTTTCTGAATTATGACTCCAACAACGGAAAAGCCTTCCGAACTTCAAGAACCCAAGAATGTACCCCACGTTACACTATCATCCAGGACCACTTAGCGAGCCATTTTGACGCGTTACGCATTCTACCGCGTTCGACCTTCGACTCATCTCGTATCTATTACTACGCCACCAGTTCAGCCTACAATCATGTCCACCAAAGAAGACGATGTTCAAAGTGCTCTTGAGAGGTTTGAGCAAAAAGAATTCTGCTCGATTCGCCAAACTGCACTCGCTGCCACGCAGGCAAGGTCAACCTCGGCCACCGACGCGCCGGACGTCTACCTCGATCCCAAATCACTGTTCGCAACGTCCGCCTGACAAACAACAAAAAGAGGTCTTGGTTCGCTATATCGGTGATCTAGAGGATTACATCGTCATAATCATCACCTTCTTACATACCTAGCTGACGTGTATAGAATGTTGCCTGGAAATGAAGTGTGGCCTATTCAGAACAGAAGGAAGGACCAGTTCAGACTTTGCCCGGTATACGCCAAGACGTACGGTAAAGTCCCAAAGAAGGGCGAAGGGCTGTACTATACCTATTCTAGCCGACAGCTTTCCATTTCGATGCTTAGTGGGCGTTCTTGGCGCCCTTAGAGGGGGAACTAGCCGAATCCCATCTAGGGTGAGCCGAGGGGGTTTAGCCCCGCGGACGATTGCCCTCAGGTATCGACCCGGCATGCATTTATCAGGATCGATACCGAACCAAATGTTGCAGGAAATTGAGGTTTGAACTTCTGATTTTGTGAGGGCGTTGGCTTTGCGATTTTAGCGTGCCGCTGTTACAATCTAGGGTTTGGCAAAAAGTAAACATGCCAAAGACCAAACATGCCAAGGAGTGCCTCAAGAGGATCAAGCGCCAAGGGGTCTTGAGCACCTTAAAGCCCCTGAGGATCAAGAGGCTCAAGTGGCTCAAGGTCTTGAACACTTTGAGCATCTTGAGCACGCCAAGAGTTCGTAGGTATATAGACAGACTCATGGAGCAGGCCCCAGGGCTCTCCATGGTCAACTCCAATACAGATTGTACGCCCTACACCTAGTTACGCTTGCTACAATACCCTGTCCCGCGCCCTACTCTTTCGACATAGGACTGAATAGTCCAACGACTCCTTAGCCACTCACCCTGACTAAGCGAGCCTAGCAAGGCTTGTAATAGCCGCGTTCATACACATAAGCTTATTTAGGCTCCTCCGAGCTGTTTCAGGATCCCCTACAATCAAGATCATAAGTTAGTCACACAAAACCACAGAAATCAAGTAAGGATCGAAAAACAAGGCAACACTACTTTAAGCACCAAATATGTCTGGAGTTGTCTATTAGGAAAGACGTACGCGAAAGCCACGGCAGTGCCTGATCACACGGCAGAAAGGAAGGCATGCCAAGACTTTACCCCTGACTAAGCGCCCGAGTTTCTGGGGGAGCCTTGCTACATCTTCGCTTCATCCTGAGATCCAATGCCAAAGCTTAGACCAACAAAGAGATGACCGCCATCTATGAACTCTTGTCGCATCAACGAAACGGTATAATGCAGGATCATGCGCACATCGATTCCTGTCGAATAACGACTCTCGAGACGATCAAGTGGAAAACGCGAAACATGAAACGTAACGCCTGTCGCCCGGTATTGACGCGGGGAATCCTGCTAAACCAATGCTACGAATGCGAAAAGGAGGTCACTGACGACCGTGAGACTAAGTGTAATAAGCCGGTTATTCTCCCGGAGTCGTTCTGGGCCGTGATTTCGATTCCCAGACACATATAATCCACATTCTCATGTCACACCCCTCGAATGCAACTATAGTTACATTCTTCGATTCTTCCTATGCGCGCAGGTCGTGCCTTTTACATTTTACGGTTACACATCAGCTCGCTTTGCTTGCCTTCCGTTTAGCAGTACAAGTACTAGATTTGGTAAGCCAGTCTACTGTCTGGCTAGTCCTAATTGTAAGTTCTTGGACCACCGAACTCAGCCAAAGAACACCGATCGACCAAGCAACGAACGATGCGGCCCGCCCTTGTATACCTCCTCGCTGCCACACTCCCAGCTCTCTCCGTCCTTGCTCAAAGGCACCACGGTGGAGGCGGTGGTGGTGACTTTCCCAACACCTTCATCACGATAACCTCTGCCGCCCCAGCTACTACCCCCGGCACTGGCTCTCCTTCCACAGCCTCCTCATCTGACGCCTCCTCTTCGGTGGACTCTTCCTCTGCTGGTGTCTCTTCTTCGAGTTCCTCTGGCTCGGTGGACGCCTCACTCATCCCTCCCTTCGGTATCACTGCTGGAATCAAAGCGAGTGACGGAACCGCGAACTGCGTGGGCGACGGCGGGAAGGACATCCCGTAAGTTCTGTCGAACAGCACAAGCACAGCTTCTGACATCCAGCAGATGCGACTGCCCACCAGCCTTAGACACCTTCGTCAGTGCCGTCGAAGACTTCGTGGCAGGCGGAGCTGCATTCCCATCCGGTTAGTCTCGCCCTCGGCTATCTCAAGTCCGTCTACTAACCACTGCGACAGGCGATTCAGCAGCAGACCAACTCGCACGTCTACAGACATGTATCGTCACGCTGCAGAACTTCAAGGGAGGGCCTGGAAGCGGTGTTGGGTGCCCGGCAGTTAGCACGACGTGGAAGGAGTTGCAGGCTCAGCTGCAGTCCGAAGTCAAATGAAAAGGAGGGATTCAGCTAGCTATACAACAAGGCACTTGCCAAGTTCTTATGGAAATAGATTTTGACGTTATCCCGCTAGATCGAAACCCTTTCCACGTGCTAATCTTCGTAGATGCGCCCAGGGCTAATCTATCAATGTCGTAAGCTCACCTTGAAAAGATCAACGATTAAGCGGGTGATAAGGGTATGCAGGAAGTCGTAACGACATTAATACGGAAGGAAGTAGTCAAACATATTTGAGCGCCCCATCGGATGTTGCTCATGATCATCCTGCAGAACTTTTCCCTCTGGAGTTCAATAGGAAAGCGAGAAGCCTTCACCAGCACCAGAGACACTCACTACGAAGGATTTGAAGGAAACAGACCACGCTCCAAGCCGGGACTCGCTCCGTAGTAAGAGATTATGGGCGAGAAGGAAATCGACGGCGGTACGTAAATGAGGCTCTGCCATTTTCGTCCGGTCCTCCTAGCGGAACCGCACGGCGTCGGTCACCTTCGCCTCGTCGTAACCGTCCTGCAGAGTGCCCGCGGCCCTGTCTGCGAATTCGAGCCGGTGTTGCCTATGCTCGCCGCGCGTACGGGCTCTCAACACGCCGTTGAGGGCCTCCCCATGCGGACTCGGATGCGCGTTTATGCCCTTACTCTTTTGAAAAGACCATAGATCGACGATCGCTGCGACGTAGCCCTTGATCGCGCTGATACCGAGCGTCTGTTTCACCAGGCCGCCGCCCGCATCTATGCGTTTCTTAACGGAGAGTGGGAGGAGTTCGACGATGGGCTTGTGGACAGTTTGATCATTATTGCTTTGGCGGGCGCTTGGCCCTGTTGGTGTATGGGAGGTAGCAGAAACAGAGACAGAACGACGAGCAGAGAAGCGAATGGACAGCTGATGCAGCAAGGAGGTGGTGCCGCACAGCCTACCCCAGGAGCAGCACCACAGGGACAACAGCCGCAACAGCAGCAGCAGGAGGGGTCAGGTGAGGGAGGAGGATTCTTCCCCAGATAAGGTGACCCCGAATTCAATAATTGGATTGCCGGTGGGATTAGGCATTGATGGTCGATTTGTAGACATAGTAACAAGCAAATCCACTGTTCTTATTCCGATCCTCTGCATTCTCCTCAACATTGCTGTCGTCTCGTTCCTGTCTAGTCTTCCAGCATAACTTCTCTGTCTCTTCATCAGCGCATGTTTCCCGTCGATCAAGACATCGCTGACGTCCTTCGCTCTCTCGTATTCCATCAATTCCTTTCCGGAGTAGTCTAGCTGTCTCCTCCTTCATCCGCTGCTGCTTCTTCCAAACCAATCTGACTTGCATAATTTGAGCCATACCTCCTCGGACAACAAGGGTAGTAGGACCACCCATCAGCAAACTCATCCGTCGGTTCATCAGTCACAGGATACCAATCCGGATGCGATTGCAGCCATGTGCGTGCCTCTTGTCGGGTTTCAGATGAGCGGTATCCATTTTCGGAGAGTAAATCAGGCAGCATTTCCCACCTGTCAAGAGAAACCATGAATACTCGTGCAAGCTGACGGTTTTCGTCCGTTGACGCTGAATCAGCATCGACGTCCAGAATGAGCTCAAGCAGTTTCCTGCGATGGGCTCTGCAATTTGCGACATATGTCAGAAGGCCATGTGCTAGGGACAAGGCATTGGTGCGGGACTTCTGAGACAGCGACAACCATTCCCACGGACACTCTGTTGTAACTGGAACGCTGGCAACGCAAGCTTCGAAACACAATCGCGCCACATCAATGGTATAGTCTGGCCGAATCGACGTTTTTGGCTGCTCCAAAGCCAGAAGAGCGTACACATGGTCTCGCGGATCAGAGCAATCCACATCGTGGTAGTCATTCAGCAAATTAGACAGGGTTTTCGGTTCAGTGATACCGTATCTGCGCTGGAAATTTCTGAAGAAGGGTATGACCGGTCGCCGACGCGAACGTCGGGCTTTAATCAGGCCGTTCAGGCGCATCACTCGCCACTGAAAACATAAATAGTAGGGCACGTTGCGGAATTTTTCAAGTTCAGGATTCGTCCACTCAAAGTCTTTAATTAGTGGAATGCACTCGAAAAATTGTAACTTCTCGCCATCGCCGACACCGTCGAAATGGCATCGGCTCTCAAATATCCGGGACCATGTTGCCCACGAATCACCGCAGTAGACGGTGACTTCTCTTGCAAGAATGATCTCTTGCACTAACCAGCGGCGCTGGAAGTAATGGCGTGAGAGTAGGGAGTGCCAGAGGAACACTCGGTGCGCCAATTCAGCATCGCCCACTAGCTCATCAACCGATATCTGTTTCGGGTGAACCCGCGTATAAGGCAGGAAGAGTTCCTCGCTGCTGTTAGCGTGCTCACCGAGCCACACGCAAACCTGTTTAGCTGCCCGAAAGATGTCCCCTATCATGGCCACCTGCTGTCCCTTCTCCATAAGATCTTGTTGACTGATGCTGATTGCGTCCACCCAGACGACTCGTGGTTCATCGTCGTAGCGAAGGCGGCGGAGAAAGCTGAAAAGGGTTCGTCTGATGAGTACATGGTACCCATTGATATAAACGGGTTCAAGACCTGTTTCGTTGCCCCATGTGTATGATAGTGCTTCATACTCTGGAGGTTTGTTAATATTGATCTCGAAGAGGTCTGCCTGGATGTCGTCTTCGAAAGAGCCAGGATGGATTCGCATCAGCCTCGTGCAGCGTGGTGTTGAAAGGGGAACGAAGAGAGGCATTGTTACTGTTGTTAAATCTTTTGATTCTTCCTCTACCTAAGAGATGAAATCTATTGTAGCTAAATAGGGCTAAGTAATGCTAAGAGCATGGCTCATTGGGGAAGCTACATGTCAGGCTCTTTGGGCTTCGGCTTTTCAGATCCCCTTCCCCCCGGGCACGCTTCAGAGGGCGATGCTCGATATCTCGTAGTTACAGCTTGCTCAATGTGTCTGTCGCGATGCTAGACGGCTGTCGTCCACTGGACTTGTTCCAGCACTGGACTCGTCTCGGCACTGGACTCATTCCCGCACTATTGATTCCAGCACCGGAGTAGTTCCAACACTGGACTGGTTCCAGCACCGGATTGATTCCATCCTCCGTCCACGGGGTACGTAGCAGGCGACGAGCATCTCGTTCAGTAAAAAGATGCTTTGGCCTCCTGAAATTGACCACGAGGCCTTCTTCGGACAAGATTCCGGGACCCATTGATGAGCGTGAGATCGGGGCTTTCCACAGACGGTAGGAGGCACTTACATCGCAGATTTCCCTTTGGTCGTCGTCATTTCTCGGTGTGTCCGTGATACGGTTGAAGTCGGCGAAAAACCACTCCGCAAACGTGTTGAGCGAGTTGTAAGTCACCTCTTCCTGAATTTTGCCATTACTCGTGGCTGCGTGGAAGCGGAGGAAGTCTGGCAAGGTCGGGGGCCTCGACGTTTTTCTTGAGAACTCGCCCTCGTACAGCGGCTTCGTCAGGAACAGGATGTCTTTTCTGAAGAGCATCCTCCATCCCTCCGTAGTGCCGGCTGAAACTCCACGTCAGTGTCGATCGTTTTGTGGTGGTAGATGACGCTCACTTACAGCACGTAGCGGTCCAACGCTACATCTTGATCCCTTTTGACCTTGTCTATATGCTTATTGCGGTTCCGAAGACCGTCTTCTCCCCGATGTGCCCCCCTCTAGTAGCCATTCGCTTTAGCGCGAGCGTCGAGCTCGTCTCCAGTAATCTTTTTTTCTCGCCATAACGGTGGTAGTCCGGAAGGAATAGTGCTAGCAGGAGCGGCAGAGGTCGGTCGAAGAGATAGTACGGCAATCAAAACAAGCACGGCCGGCAGACTCGACTGAGATGGCTATCTCGCATGAACTTTAAGTAGGAAACCGGAGGCTCCACCATGGTGACACGCCCCCAAAAAGAGAGGGAGGCCATTTTGGGCATTAAGCGACGAGCGCGTGGATTGCGAGGCAAGGCCCACCCGTCGACTTCACCCTCGACTCACCTTCACTCACCCTTGACTCACCCACACTCGGGGTGGGTGCTGATAAAAGCGGCGTCGGAAGGGGTGAGTGGAAAGCGAGCTCGCCGCAGTTTCTGTTCTGTTTTCTTGCCAAGACTTCTCAGGGAAGGCGCGCTAAGACATAGCAGGAGGTGCAGACCAAATTTCTTTGCCGCTTTCAAACATCGAAGTCTCCAGAAACGACTCGGTCGCATGCAGACTTACTTCCGTTCAATACATCAGGGGGAAAGGCTTTCCAAGGTCTTTGCTGATTTCTTGGAGCCTGGAGATAGTACTGCATTCTGAGCGCTCACGCGCCTTGCGCGCAACGACGACAACCTCCCCTCCAGACTCCTTCCTCTCTACAAGCGCGATACTTCACCTTACATCGAACCCTTCTGATATATCGGAGTGCCCAAGATGGCCGATTATGATGACCAAAAGTACACAAATGGCTACTACGACCATCAGGCCGGTGTCTATGATGATGAAGAAGATGAAGAGCAGAATATCACATCTGAAGACTGTTTCAAGGTGATAGGCTCATTCTTTGAGAGCAAAGGGTTGGTGTCGATGCAAATCGAGTCGTTCAATGAGTTCATGCGCAGCACAATGCAAGACTTAGTCAATGAGCAAAAGTCTGTGACCCTGGATCAGATGGTTCCGCAAGACGAAGATGACCCAAATCCGATCGTGATCAAGAGGCATGAAGTTTTGTTCGGGAAGATTTCGTTGAGCAGTCCAACTGTCACCGAAGGAGAGGGTACAACCATGGACTTGATGCCAAACGAGGCGAGACTGAGAGGCCTGACCTACTCAAGCGCGGTCTACGTAAACATGCAGCGGAAGACATATGTGGCGCGAGAACGACCGTGGGGAGATATGGGCGAGAAAGGTGTAGTCGAGGAATCTGGACAAGAGTTGTTCTGGCAGGAAGATCCAAATGATAAGGAAGACCCGCAAGACGTCTTCTTGGGCAAGGTGCCAATCATGTTGAAGAGCTCGACATGCCATTTACTCCTCAAGGACCGGTTCAGCACCGAGAAGGATCTCCATGCGTGGGGAGAGTGTCCGTATGACCAGGGCGGTTATTTTATCATCAACGGCAGCGAAAAGGTGTTGATTGCTCAGGAGCGCAGCGCAGGCAATATTGTTCAAGTCTTCAACAAAGCACAGCCGAGTCCTTTCTCGCATCTTGCGGAGATACGAAGTGTCGTCGATAAAGGCAACAGGATGATGTCGCAATGCACGGTCAAGCTATTCCGACAAGTGGACGGGCCCGACCAAGTCAAGATCCCGAATCCTATCAGAGTTCAACTCCCGTACGTCAAGGCGGATATTCCGTTAGTGGTTGTCTTCCGAGCCCTCGATATTGTCTCCGATGCAGATATTTTGGAAAAGATCTGTTTCGATCAGAGCGACAAAGAGATGATGGATATGCTGATGGGTTCACTGCAAGAGGGTCAGCCCATCCAAGGCGCGGAGCTCGCTAGGGACTATATCGCAAGAAGAGGGCAAAATCCCAACTTAAAGACGTATGAACGTCAGAAGCATGCTCAAGACATCCTTCAAAAAGAGTTTCTCCCACATATCGGCAACGACGCATCCTCGATCCCTCGGAAAGCCTTCTTTCTTGGTTACATGGTGCACAGACTACTCAAATGTGCCCTTGGCCGCGCCGAGCCTGACGATCGAGATCACTTGGGCAAAAAGCGACTTGATCTTGCTGGCCCGTTGATGGCCATCATTTTCCGCTCACAATTCAACAAAGTTGTCAAGGACTTCACAAGATACATGCAAAAGAGGGTGGAGTCCGGCGAGCAGATCAGTATGAAAGTCGGACTGAAGTCGAACATTATCACCAACGGACTGAAGTTCTCGTTAGCTACCGGTAATTGGGGCGATCAAAAGAAGCTCGACAAAGCGAAAGCGGGTGTCTCGCAAGTATTAAACAGATACACTTTCGCGTCAACGCTGTCTCATTTACGGCGGACAAATGCTCCTATGGGTCGAGAAGGGAAAATGGCAAAGCCACGGCAGCTACACAATACACACTGGGGTTACGTCTGCCCTGCCGAAACTCCTGAGGGACAAGCCTGTGGTCTGGTCAAAAATCTGGCCCTAATGTCGATGGTCACCAATTCAAACGATGTTGGTCCTTTGCAAACATATATTCTCGAGAAGAATGTTGAGGCGCTTGAAGACTGGGAACCAAGACTAAATCCGAACGCAACGAAGGTTTTCCTGAATGGCGTCTGGTTTGCTGTGATACTCAGAGATCCGAAATTCCTCGTTGACCATTTCCGACAATTGCGAAGAGGAGGTACAATAGATGCACAGCTCAGCCTTGTCTGGGACATTCGGGACAAAGAGTTCAAGATCTCTGGTGATGCTGGCCGAATCATACGTCCTCTCTTCGTTGTCGACACCAATCCCTCGAGCGACAACAATGGCAACTTGGTTTTGAACAAAACTCACATCCAACGAATTGACAATACTGTTGCTAGTAGGGAGACCGGACTCCCTGTGGAGCAGTGGGAAGAGCCACCATTCGGATGGAGGGATCTTCTCAAAGCTGGAGTTGTAGAGTACTTGGATGCGGAAGAGGAAGAGACTGCCATGATTATAATGACACCGGAAGACCTGAGCGATTCGAAAGCTCGGCACATGGGCATGGCAATCGAACCCAACGAAGACCCACTTTCTCGCGTGGACCCGCCACTCAATCCCCACGCTCACACTTTTACCCACTGTGAGATCCATCCTAGCATGATCCTCGGCGTCTGTGCTAGCATCATCCCTTTCCCTGATCACAACCAATCTCCCCGTAACACCTATCAATCTGCTATGGGCAAGCAAGCCATGGGCGTCTTCCTTACCAACTTCGATCAGCGCATGGAGACGATGGCAAATATCCTTTACTACCCGCAGAAGCCTCTAGCTCGAACGATGTCGATGGAATATCTCAAGTTCAGAGAACTGCCTGCCGGTCAGAATGCTATCGTTGCAATTGCTTGTTATTCAGGCTACAATCAAGAAGATTCCGTTATCATGAATCAAAGCAGCATTGATCGTGGTCTGTTCCGAAGTCTTTTCTACCGTACTTATCAAGACCAAGAAAAGATGATCGGTCACAGTGTTCTGGAACAATTCGAAAGACCAATGCGATCTGACACTTTACGTTTGAAGCACGGTACATATGACAAAATTGACGAAGATGGTGTGATTGCTCCTGGAGTCCGGGTGTCAGGCGAGGACATTATCATTGGCAAGACTGCACCCATGGCCCCGGATTCTGAGGAGCAGGGTCAACGTCAGAAACAGCATATCAAACGCGATGTCTCGACGCCACTAAGGAGTACAGAAAGCGGCATTGTTGACCAAGTCATGATTACAACGACTAATGATGGGAGCAAATTCGCGAAGGTGCGGGTCCGCACCACAAAGATTCCACAGATTGGTGACAAGTTCGCTTCTCGACATGGCCAAAAGGGTACTATTGGTATTACCTATCGCCAAGAAGATATGCCATTTACTCGTGAAGGTGTTGTACCTGACATTATTATCAACCCTCATGCTATTCCTTCTCGCATGACGATTGCTCATCTGATTGAGTGTCAACTTAGCAAAGTAGCCACGCTTCGCGGTGACGAGGGTGATGCTACGCCATTCACGAAAGTGACAGTCACAAATGTCTCACGCATTCTGCGCAGTATGGGATATCAATCTCGTGGCTTTGAAGTCATGTACAACGGACACACCGGTCGGAAGCTTGTTGCGCAGGTCTTCCTGGGTCCTACGTACTACCAACGCTTAAGGCACATGGTTGATGACAAAATTCATTCACGAGCACGAGGACCGACTCAAATCCTGACGAGGCAGCCTGTCGAAGGTCGAGCCAGAGATGGTGGTCTGCGTTTTGGCGAGATGGAACGCGATTGCATGATTGCACATGGTGCAAGCAGCTTCCTGAAGGAGAGGCTGTTCGACGTTAGCGATCCGTTCAGAGTGCACATATGTGATATTTGTGGTCTGATGACTCCTGTTGCGTAAGTCATGTCTTTCCTGTCGCCTTTTATCTATTCTCGTTACCATTACGACTGAAGATGAAAATACTGACATGCCTTTCAGAAAACTGAAGAAGAACACATTCGAATGTAAGAATTGCAACAACAAGAACAAGATATCACAGGTGCATATCCCATATGCGGCCAAGCTGCTCTTCCAGGAGCTCCACGCGATGAACATTGCCACAAGATTGTACACGAGAAAAGCCAGCGACGTGCGATGACCTTGGACCTCCTGAGTCATGGAGTTTTGAAATTCTTTTAAGCGAATCATGGCACAAGGCCTCAACAGGCCCTATTTTGCGAGCGATGGAGCTGTAAGCATACAGCTACTGAAACTTTATTTGGATGCTGGGCGTTTTTGCTCTCGCATTGCAAGGCGTTGGAATTATCTTACCAAGGGCTGGAGAAATTGCTATGCTTTTATCACTTGACGTCCGATCGTGGAGAGCCAGGAATCCGTTGACAATATCCTTTTCCGGCATTTCAGGATACCAGTATGTCAAAGGCGGGATGGCTAGGCTCTCAATCCTAGAGCCGAGCGAAAAAGTCTCTTCCTTCAGCGATCCATAGAAATCGGAATCCTTGGTGAACAAGATCTCAGTAGAGTTACTGCGCGTTGGTTTATTTGTCCTGCTAAGATCTTACGCTAATGGGGCATCACGCCATACAATCATGACATCGTATCTTTCGTTCTTCGCCAGTAATGGCCCAAATCTCCAGAGCCGACCTAAAATGATCCCGAATGCCTAACATGGCACATGCAATAGGTAGGCAGAAGATGCAGATTGAAAAGCACACGTTCCTTCTCCACCTCCCCGTCCCTATGTCTCATCTTCATGCGTGACAGCCATGTCTAGCACCTCAACCCTGCCTCTCCCTTTGGTCTCTCCAGCCACGAACTCCCCTAATCCCTTGAAAGCGCCAGGCTCCACAAACCCTATCACTTCCCACTCCTCACCTGTCGTATCTTGGCTTTCGACCTGCTCCACAAATCCCAGTATCCGATCTTTGATCGTGCCTTTGCCGTGCTGCTCCGCCGGGGCGTCGCTGCCTTCACCTTCTGTGGCCACGGCTGCTTTCGACTTGGGCGTCTGCTTCGCTATCGACGTCGGACACGTAACGCGTAATCTCATCCTTGCTCTCATGACTGGAATGGGCTGCCACGCTATCAACGCCCTCATCGCGTCGAGTGCTTGACTCTTTGCACTTTTGGTTGTTACAACGCCCGTCCACATTGGCATGTCGCCTTTCTTGTGCTTTTTGTCAGGCTTCCCACTGCCTCCTCCATCCACCTCGCTGTCAGTTGCCGGCGTCCCCGTGCCGGTACTACTAACATCGCCGTTCACCTTCCATTTACCACCACCTCTAGCCCCACCCTCGCCCAGATTCACCTTTCCAAGTCTTTCCGAGAGCGAGTCCTGCTTCGGTGCATGCCCACCCTCCTTGCTCAACATATCTAAAGCCTTGCTAATCATCCCCGTAGTATACACTCTCTTGCTCCCGGGATCCACTAATCGCCCCGCGACCTCTTCCAGCACCTCCTTCTCAATTCGCTCCAATAGCTCCCCCCTCTCCTTGGCTCCGACCTGGATCTCGCCCTTGCTTAAGATCTCCTTGATAATCTCATCATGACCCTCGGGGGTACTTGCTTTCTTGCCAAACGATTTCTCGAGGTCTTCTTTGGGCGCGGTGGCGCCCTTCGAGACGGAGAGGAAGATAGTGGGGACTTGGAGGACATCGTCGAGGTTCGTCTCGATGCCAGAGCGGTATTCTAGGAGCTTGTTCTTGTAGCAGGCGAGCTCGAAGCGTTTCTTGCCCTTTTTGTAGCGGACGAGGGAGACGTTGGTCAGATTTATGCGGTTGGAGGGTTGGATTATGCCGACTGGCATTTTTGCGAAGGATATGGGTTTGGGGCTTTGGTTTGTGTGCGCTGGGACGAATGGACAACGCAGGAGGTGGTGATACGGAGTAGAGGTCGAGGGAGCCTAGAAGTGGTGAAGAGGTAAGTCACGGTCGCAAGTTGATGTGATTGGCGAGTATTTGTGGTAAAGAGTGAAGATTAGAAGACCAGATCAATTAGCGAAGACAAAATGTTTTGTGCCTCGCTCCTCGCTGTGGACGTGGCAATAGTAGCTGTACTTAAGTCGAGTGCTCAACGCCGTACGCCTATGATGAGCCAGAGGCTGTTGGAGAAAAAAGATTCACATGGGGACGAAGCTTTTCGGGAAGAACGGCCACTTATGCAGACCCTCGATCAAGCCTCATCAAGGTGAGATCCATTTTCAACTGGCCACTACTACGACAGGCAACGTATCAATGAGATCGGGAATCTCATTCGAACGGCGCCCAATGCTTCAAGTGGCGCTGTAGCTCAGTTCTTGCACGCGTAGCAAGCAGCGGAGGTGCCGTGTCCAAGAATCATTACAGAGCTGATATCATCAAAGACTTGTACAAAAACAGTCAGAAGACGAAGACGAAGAAGGGCAGATTCTAGCGGTAGATGATAGGGGCAATATGGCTGACGTCTGGGTGGACGCAAGAGGCAGTAGCACTTTCTTTTGCTCAAGAGAGGCAACAAGCAGAAGTATTCGAAATCAAGATCGCAATGGTAATAAAAGGGCGTCTTATCTATTCTGCGATGATTCTAAGGAGCTCAGAGGGTAAATGAGATAGCTTGTCGAGTAGAGAAATCTCTACGAAGGTAAATGCAATTTCTTAAGACTATTGTACGGTTCTCGCCATACGGATAGGTCAACAGCAGGGTTAAAAAGATCAGGAATTACGAACATATCCCAGTCGTGATCACGCGAGTTTCGTAGACAAGTCACGAGTTAAGCAATGCTCCGATCACGACGGTTATTTATGGTAAAATCATGGGTCAAACTGAAACTAGTTTTTACCAGACAATGGCGTTCTTGAGCCCTTGGACGTCGTAACCGCCTGCAATGGTGAATAAGCCCCGGTCGACGTAATTGGCCCGCTGATTCTTGTCCTCGTCGCGACGGACGCTGTCTAGGACCGCCGAGAGTTTCGCGCCTCGCAGCGGCGGGGTCTTGTCGTCCGCCGACGCTTGTGATTGCTGCCACACGTGCAGCTCGGTGATGGCGGAGGCGTAGCTGTTGACGAGCGAATATCGTACGGTTTCATTAAAGAGGGCGTCCAGGGCATCCTCATCCCATTCCTCGTCCTCGCCCTCGCCCCCGGCCGCCGCCACTGTTCCCTCGAAACCGGCCGTACCCACGGCGGCGGCCGTCTTTTGCTTCTTCTTCGCCTGTTCACCGTCCTTCCACGACTCCTTACGCTTCGTTTTCCGGGCTTGGTACCCGGACGCTCGCGATTCACGATTAATCACTTCCTGTTCCAAAAACAGGCAGAGCTTGTCCTCCGTCACCCGGCTACCGTTCGTATTGCCTCGCAACCTCACAACCTCGCGCACCAGTCCTCCCATTCCTTCTGCTTCGGCTCGTACGTTCTCAGTATCTCCGGTAGTGATTCACTATCAGTGACAGTGATAGTAGGAAAAAAGGCCCTTCTTACCCCTCTAACTAACTGTTGCCAGCGCTGGAATCTCCTCCGCTTCAACATCATCCGGCAGAGTGGAATATTTCGATCTTTGCATCCCTCCTTGTCCTTTGCCATCCTTTTGCTGCTTCCTCCTTAGAAACCACATCGTCGCGGTAATAACAATACCACACACAATGAACGCTCCGAGCCCGACGATAAATGGCTCGGAAACACTATGGTTATTATCGTCGGAGGAGGATGAGTGAAGGCCAGGGTGAGCGTCAGGAGTCGGAATAGCCGCGCCCTCGAAGCCGGCAGCCCTCCAATCCGGAATTTCGACGACGGTGACGTCTGTCATGCCGCCGGGGAGGGGTTTTCCATGTTTGTCGAGAGCTTCGGCCACGACGGAGTAGACATAGCCCTCGTACACGAAAACGGTCTCGAAACCTTGTTTTTGGGCTGTGCCGATGAGGGTGAGCCTTTCGGTGTCGGTCGAGTTGGATGCGTTAGCATTCTCGTTATCATTTCCACTGTTCTTTCCCTTGCCCTTGTCGTTTCCATTGTTTGCCGAATCACTCGTGTGTAGAACATGCTCATTACCAGCGGCGTAGAAATTATAACTACTGACCTCGGTAGCGCCGTTCCAGGACACATAAGCAATAGTGATCAGATCGTCGTCGGATGTTCCGTATGCGAAGACTTTCATGACGGGAATTTCGATCGGGTAACCAGTAAACGGGAATTTATAGGCGCGGTAGGTGTCAAAGTTGGGGAAGGAGACGATTTGGAGGAGGGTACCATGGCGAGAATGTTCGCTGGAAGCATTATATTAGTTACTGCGCTGGACGAGATGATCAATGGTAGGGTAAGAGTTGGAGGGATGAATGAGAAATTTGTGCATGAAGCTTACCTCATGAGACGATCCTCGATCCATGCAACGAAAATGTTCCCGTTCGGAAGGATCTGGACGTTGCCTTTTGCGTTGCTGAGCTTGCCATCCGGTTCCGGGTATTCACCCAGTCTCGTCACGGTCTTCCGCTTCTCGTCAACATGGACGACATATGCGGTGGAGTGGCCGTCCGTCGGCGGGATCACTCTCGGATCATTCCCAGCCGCATTATCCAAAAATGACATCGTGAACGTTCCATTCTCATAATTCTCTTCAAGGATACGAGCATCATGCTGCCTGGAGAATACGAATCCCTCGAGCTTGTAATCGCTATATCTTTGACGAGGATTACCGCCCATACGCCACTTGATGTCGCCGTTGGTACCGTCGATGCGGTAGATGGAATCAGTGTGTCGGCATGAAATGAGGTAGTCGCCGTTGGCGAACTTGTCGACGGAATTCATGTGGCTACCAAATGATCGAATTAGAGATCTGTCTGAACCTTGTAAGGACGGAGAGGAAGATTTACACATAGTCCCAGCCACCGTCTGTAGTGGCATGTCTGAGCAACTCCTCCGTACACTCGTCGAAATGCAAGTGGCCCTCGGAAGTCCAGTTGAAAATTACTCTGTTGGTGTCGACGTCTATCTCCAAGAAACGGTTGAAGTCGATTCGGCTCTTTCCCTCGAATCCCAGTTCTGGTGTTTCCACGTCCTTCTGCTCTGATGTGATGACCAATGCGGATTTTCCGTTATTGACCATATTGAACTCATGGTTGTTGAACTCTCTAGGGTTCTTCGTAATCTCGACCGTCCTCACGACCTCGTAATTATTGTTCAAAACCAGACCTACACCAGTCTCATCCTCCCCAGACGGTCCGATCAGCATAGTCATGGATAAGTAATCCTTGTCCCGGTACCTCGATACTCTGAAATCGAACACGTTCCTGCTATTGAATTTGCAAGCTCCTCCCCACACCAGCTCTCCATTGCCGTCTATAATGTGTGCTCCAAATGGACAAACCGGCCACGACCATGATTGCCTTTCTCTTCCCAGACTCGGGTACGGAGCTATGAACCAATAGCCTTCCGAGAGCTGATCAGGCCTATACGTTTCGATAGTCGCCTTCGGTACTCGAAATTCGGGTCGAGTGATGTATGTTCGGTATGCCTGATCTTGAGCGGAGGCGGGTCCTATGCGTAGTAAGAGGAAAAGCAGCAATAACTTCTGCAAAAATCGCGAAGCACCCGTGAAGGAGGTGTAGGCCATTACTCCTTATCGGGGCTCAGTGCCAATTTCCGCGCGGGGCTTCAAAAAGGTCCCGTAACGAACGCTGCGACAATCGTCAAAAAAGAAAGGACGGGGCGCCTGGCAAGTGTAATGTATGGGGGTAACATTTCATTGCGCGAAGACAGCGTGAGGAAGATATAATGGCTTGGTCAGTTGGATCGAAAAGGACGTTATCAGTCTCATCAAGCCCAGCGCAACCCGTGCAGCTGAACCGGCCGGGGTCGAGGAAGTTAATTGCCTGGCTAATTGCGGCCCGTGCGCATTTTGATCTCAAATGTGGGCGGGCCTCAACTAGCAAGGCAAAAGTTACAGATTGTACTCCCTCCATTAGTGGACTTAGCCGTGGTACTTTGGGGGCCTTCGTGACGGATCATTGGCGGCGGTCTCATGAAGAGACCGCATTCCTGCCAAGACTTTTAAATTAACCATTTCTGCCCGGAGGCGCCAAGCCCTAAGGGCAGGTCCGCCGCCTTGGCACATTCAAAGCATCGATCCAAGGGGGTCCAACCATAGATCGCCATTAGCCGACTCGCTGTTTTAGAGTTTCGATAGTCTCTGGTTAACACACGCTTGCAATCGGATGCGCCACCAGCAGGCTGCGCACAAAGCCCCAAATAAGGAAAACCGCCCGGGGGGTTTGGACCACGCTAGTCAATGATAAACTTACTGGTGCTGATTAGATCGACCTCCTTTTTGAGGGCCGGTGCGAGCAAGTTTGACCCCCCCCTTATCACAGCCTGCCACCGGTTTTCCGCAGCCAGGGACTCAGACGCTCGTACCGTAATAGTACGTAGGTACAGGGTGTGGTAAAAAGAACTGTCCCGCCCGGCGCCAACAAGGATTTATTCCTTGCAAGCCTTATCCCCTATCCTGAATGTAGCAGTGATCTATGACGCCGTCGACGTCGGAAACAGTCTAAAAGGCATAGAACGGAATAATACCTAGCCCTAGAAAGATCGCTAGAAAGATTCAAGGGAGTGTGGTAAGGGTCGATTGGACCCAGACGCGTCACCTTCTTTCCTTTCTACCCTTTAACTCTTGCTGCTTTATACAGTATGGCTCTCGATGCAGCTATCAACAGCGCAGGTCGCGCCCTACCACCGCCGAGGCGATCAAGCAGGCTATGGTTGAGGAATGGGACACTTTGATCGTCGGCGATTACGGGTAAATGAATCCCTCGATGCCTGAGCGCATCAAGGAATGTCTGGCTAACGAAGGAGAATATACTTGGTGGTAGATGGTGCTACAATATCTACATTGTAGCTAGAACCGACCCTAATTCGCTTTTTTATGGGTGAAAGCCGATGGTGTCCCCTGATGATGACCTGCCTATTATGGTTGGGTAGGCTACCTAAGCCCCTGTAAGTTCTATGGCGGCGAGCCCATACGATCCCTACGAAACGGTGGGGTAATTGCCATCTACGGCTAAAGTGTGCAGAGAGTTGCGGGACAGCTCTATTTACCACAGCCTGTAAAGGTAGATCCGCGACGAGTCACGTACTTGTCCTCAAGGGTAATTTCCGTCAGTACGACGCCACCGACAAGTGTCGCTGGGCATGCTTCTCGCCTGCGCATCTCACGACTTATCAATACTTTTGTGTCCCCCGTGTGCGTTAACCAGGCTTTTACATCTTGCAGGCATCTCTCTGACTAAGGTAGATATAGCCACGAAGTGGTGTTGAATGTTGTCTAAAATGCTTAAGACGAGTGAGAGCGCAGGCATAGAGCATGCCGAGCGACACCTTCTCGGTGGCGTCGTACCAAAGAAAATTACCCCCAAAGGCGGGTATCTCTCCTAAATATTCTTGGCATAGATAACGACCTTTTCCGTCTTAGGTTTGTGGTTTAGCGCTATAATCTCCTCGCGGGACACGAGATTTGTTCAATTTAGAGGCGCAGAGATAGGGAGGGGCTGCAATGCTGGTGCGTTCATGACCTAAAGTGCGGATCTGGCTAAAAAGAAAGTCGAAGCTTGAGATTCGAGAGGGAGGATGACGAGGGAGGCAAGGACGAAGCTTCCTTTACGACCGCCGTCTCCAAACTGGTCCCCATTTGGTCCTAGGCATTCCGCTGCGTCGAATTTACCACTCGACCCTGCCCTCGTCTCCCACAGCTCTGATATGGCTCAATTAGAAGAGGTTGGCCGAAATTACGACTCACTCCATCGGAATGATGAATCATCTCATCACTCTCAGACTAGATATCTGTTCAAAGCTATGCACATCTTTGCCAAGCTGGGCTTGACAGACAAATCCCCAGCTATGATACCATCTCCGGGTATTCCGAGACCGCACGCATCTACTATAACTGATGGAGGGACAGGTGTAGATCAACCTGTAGGGGAACAAATTCCAGCCATGGATGAAGTATTCTCCCTCATCGAGCAGCGAGTAGAAGAGCTTGTCAGAAGACTGGAGAACACAAAAATCACCTAACGTAGTGTCTTGCCCGAGAAGGATATCTATGCAGCACATGCAACTGCAACGTACCGAGACACCTCATGTCTGTAATAAAATGATCATTTCTCTTGGCATTGTCTCATTGTCGGTTGTCAAGCCTTGCCAGGTTTATCATTCTCAAGGTGAAGCTAAAAGGTCTAGAGGATCTTCAGCTTGAAGTCGATGTTGCGAGACGCCTGCGATTAGCTGCTATACCGCACATCTACTCTACTTTACCTTAATTGTGCGTTATAGCTGCTTCTCGCTTGTGCAACCCGTAGCCGTGACACTCATCGATCCTCAGATCGGTAGATATTTGACCAAGCTACCACAGTGTAGATATCTTGGTCAGATCAGTCATGACCTTCCGCATCAACACAACGATCTAAGACGTCCATCACCACGACGCCCAAGTACTGATTTGATTACTAATCCAAGATGGGCTCGGAGGTCCGCCCGCATGTTGATCGGGAATGCCACATCACAGGGCAAGATATCTTACGGTCGCTTGTCGCGAATGAGCCTAAGGGGACATGTCTTTCCGGCTACAGTGCACCTAAACATTGCGTGTTCCCTGCGACTTCTACCCCTTCTCCACAACGCTTCCTTTCTCAACCTAGCCTAGTCTTCTCCTGCCGATTCTCAGCCCTTCGTGCCTGCCAACAATGCCTTGGTACGACATCGAGCACGCTATCCCTTTGAGTCCAGCTCAATGCGACGCCCTAGCTGAGAAGGTCACTTTCCTTCACACGCGCACATTTACGGTTCCTGCTCTGCTTGTCAATGTTCAGTTTCGCGACTCCTCAAAGGACAACACATACATAGCAGGCAAGAGAAAGCTCTCCAGCCGTATCCAAGCCAACCTGCGTGTCGGGCCGGGCCGGCCAGTACACATGTACGATGACTTAGCAGAGCAGTTGGAGAAAGCGTGGTACGAGGTTGTTGGGACGGGCAAGGGCAAGGAGTTGAGAGCGGTGCTGATCAATGGAGGACGCCTGACGGGGAGAGAGGCGGGGTTTGTGATTAGCCCTACAAGTGGCATTGGGAGAGAGGTAAGTGCGCATGTATGAAATGTCCTGAACAGTGAGCTGAGTCTCAACAGACAGCCGACGCTCCGAATTGGTTTGAGCAGAACTTGCCAGAGATCAAAAGGAGAGCAAACGAGGGTGATGAGGAGATGGGGGATCTGCTGGAGGAGATGGCTACACGGGAAGATCTGAGGAAGTAAAGCTCGGGTCTTTCGCAGATTCCTGAACCTACCGGAACATAACTTGAGCATTCAACCAAGCTCTCCTAACATCAAACAGCATTCGATCATAGTTTCAGATTGGCCCTTCTCTTATACACTGTCAGGATATACGCCACTATGGTGCCAAATAGGGCTTTCACTATCACCCTCACTTCTGCTCGAGGGCACTTGCAACCCAGATGTTAAGCATCACACACTTTGATTTTTCCGCCTTGACAGGAGATCTCCCAGCCCGCCCGGACCCGATCAGCAAAGCATAAGCTCCTGGCAAACTATTTCCATTTCTAGGTTTGCCATCGTAAAGCGTCCCGAAGGCCCCTATCACTTTAGCAGGCGCGGAGTTATGTGGGACAGCATACCAGGTCGACCACAGGCCGGTGGGCAACAGAACAGTGGGCCTTGCATGGAAAAGGCGTTCTACCAGGCAAATAAGTCCACCGGTGACTTGGGGCCGAGATGGTCAGCCACTGGGGTAATTGAGGCCTCAATGACCTTAACCTCAAAGACCTCGTCGGCATACCCGAAGGTAACATGCCTAGAAACGGATGCTCAAGACCATGGTCGGCGAGTATCGGTAACGTTCAAGGATCAGGATAGCCGAGACACGCCACAAAAGGCTCAGTGGAAGAGTTGCCCTCCAGAGTCCGGCAAGGTATTCTGCTTCATTAACCTTCCTCCGTTGACATATCTGATGTGCAACTCTGGAGATTGCAATAAGTTTGTCTTCAATCTCCCAAGTCAGGTGTCTTTAACTATAGGTTAAGATGATCTTGGACCAAGGCAAAGAGCCTGAAGGAAGCCCAGTAGGTCCTTTTGATTGCGGTAAAGACTGTCTAGAGTTAGGCTGTATCAAGAGCTGTGCTTAAGGTCGAGGACGCATCAGAGAGTATCTCGTCGTCGCTCATAGCTGCGAAGGCTGTGCAAAATGGGATAGGTGGCCGGATAGGAGATGTGAGCGCGGAAGTAACTTTCTATTAGTCGGATTGGGAAAAAGCAACCAGCTATATTAGCAACCCCTTACTGTTTTAGGTGTAGGAGCACTCCTTACACGCCCTGCTATATCCTACTAGTCGGCCTCTATAGGCTTCAACTACGTCCAATTTGCTATAGCAATAGTCGAAAGGCGACGGACTGTTGCGATCACTGGTCATGATCCTGATACAGAAGAGCAAGCGTGAGACAAGTCATTAGGCAAGGGTCCTGTCCTCGTTCGCGACGGCTCCAATTCGTCGTTGTCGTCGCCTCTTTTTCACCCCCCTGTCTTACTTCGCAAACACGAACGAGGGATACTTTGCATCAGCCTCTTTCAGCCAACTTGGCCCAATAATTCTGCAGTCCTGCCAAAAAGAAGGCGCTATACTTCTTCTTCCCATCGACGTTATCATTTTGGATCCACGATTTTACCTTATCAAACACAGTCGCCCTGGAGATAGCCTGAACGGTCTGGGCCCACTGCGCCTGGGCCTTCGCGTCCGCTTCGACGGTCTTGTCACCCCTCTTGTTCGCCTCTCCGATGAGCTGGACAATGAACTTGCCCTACAACTCGATTGACGGAAGCATGTTCGCGAACGGGCCCCCAGGCCCGGTGACCGTGAAGAAGTTGGAGAACTCGGCGACACTGACGCCGTATAGCGCGTTCGCGCTGTCCTTCCACGCCTCGGTCAACCTGAGACCGTTGCGTCCGCTAATGTCGATATTGCGGTACGCGCCGTCGACCCCGTTGAAGCCGGTAGCGTAGACAATGATGTCAAATTCGTATGCTTGCCCGTCCTCGAGTTCCAGACCGGTCGGGGTGATCTTGGCGATCGGGTTATCGGCGATGTCGATGAGGGAGACATTGGGCTCGTTAAAGGCTTCGTAGTAACCTTGGGTGCAGAGCGGACGACCGCCGTAGTGTCCCTTGGGCTGGAGGAGCTTGGCCGTTTTGGGATCCTTGACGATCTCAGCGATCTTGCCGCGGACAAAGGCCGCCGCCGTCTCGTTCGCGTCGATGTTCGTTCCGATGTCGTTGAACGTCTCGAAGAAGAATCGAAACCCGCCTCCCTTATTCCAGATGCGTTCGTAGACTTCCTTGCGCTCGGCCTCCGACGCTTCGAGGGCCGACTTCTTGCTCTCGACGAATCCCATGGCGAAAAGCGAGTTGAACACCGTGTCCCAGATCCCGTCGTAGTTCTTGTAGATCTCCTTTTTCTCTTCCTCGCTCACCGGACGATCGTTGACGGGGACGATGTACTGAGCGTGCTGTTGGAAGACGGTGATTTGCTTCACGAGCGGATGGATGGTTCCCGTGATCTGGCTTCCCGAAGGCCCGGTGCCGATGACGGCGACGCGTTTTCCGGCGACGTCGAGGCCTTTCGGCCACCTGGCCGAATGGAAGGAGAGGCCCTTGAAGGAGTCGATTCCGGGGAATTTTGGAGTATAAGGGTTGGTCAGGATTCCGAGGGCCGTGACGAAGTAGGTTGCGGAAAAGTGGAGGTCTTTGTTGGTCGCGATATCCTAGCAGTTGCGGGCAGCATCATAGTGCGCAGAGACGACTTCGTTCTCGAATACGTAATTCTTGAAGACGTCGGTTTTCTTGGCGGTGTCGACGATCTGCTCCTGGATATCTTCCGCTTTCATGTAGCGCGTGTTCCACTTGGGCGGATCGCGATCGTCGGAGAAGCGATAGACCCAGCTCTCAGTATCGGTCTGAGCACCGGGGTACTGGTTCCAGTACCAAGTCCCGCCCAGGGCGCTGCCCTTTTCGATGGCCACGACGGTATTGAGACGGAGTTTGTTCTGGAGGAGGTTGACGAGCTGTATGCCGCCAAACCCTCCGCCGACGACGAGAGCGTCGACTTCCTTGACATTGAGTGACATTCTGTTATCTTGGGGCGATTGTACAGCATGAGTTATATGTTACTGAAATGAATGTTGATCGTACTTACAGAAGAAGGCAGCAGATGGATGAACGGCGGAAGAAGGCAGCAGATGGATGAACGGCGGGAAAAGGCAGTCGAGAGCAGCGACGGATTGACTCGAGGTTGGACAGCCCTAAGGTGAGCAAATAGGTAGATAGATATATGCCCCACTTTTGGGCTGTCAAAAGACGCCATTCTATCGCCTTTCATAGTTGCATTTGATTTTGTATTCGCCGCTAAGATGGCGCCATCGGTCGAATCTGGGAATGACAAACATTTACCGTGAAATAGTATGTAGACTGGGATCCACAATAGTATCTGTTGGCAATATTGCGCCTTCTCTGCGGTCAATTGCATTGAGGTACACTGTCCATACGATAGCTGGAACTGAACCCCCGGCGATACGGTTGTGTGATCGATTGCGCCAATGACGATTAAGAGCCAATGTAGCGATGCAAGACCAACGTCGGATGACGGAACCTCTTGACAATCCGCGCCTATGAGTGCCCTTTCGCTCCTATGTTCCGCATGTCCTCCTATACAGTAGGCTCCGCCTTGTGCGACGACGTTCGTCTATAGCCTGGCGCAGTCCCCACCGCGATCGCTTTCTCGACATCCCATCTCTTGAGGCAAGTCTGTGTTGGCCGCATTACTAACTGCGCTCCTCCTCTGTTCTATGTGGATGACATTTTCCATATACCTACTTATAGGTATGGTGGACGGGTTTAGTCAGCCGTCGAGCTAAACGAAGCGGTCAATGAGAGTGGCCACATACGACGCTGGTGCGCAGCCGCCCTCAACTAACCTCACCATCAAGAATGGATTTTGTGCCTGAGGCCAGACTGGCCGCTGGGCGGGATCTATCGTATTGCCACGCGGCGACTCGTGTGAAGTGGTCGATGGTGAGGTCTCTGGCGGGTCTGGCTGGAGGCAGTGAGGCAGTACATTCACATTCCATTCTTCTCTTCATGAGACCAGTCGAGTCCTGCTGCTCAAACAATACTCCCCTCGTCTTGCCCCAATCCAACCCTCCGACACCTGATTTGTATGTGTGAGTATGTGTGCGTGAGTTCAATAATCACAATAATCTTCTGACTCGTTTTATCCCCAATCTTGCCACTGTCGTCGATAGAAAGAAGTTCATTCATTGAAATCCAAAAAGGCTTTGGGAGAAACCTCCAGATCTCCCACCTTATAAACGGTGGTGTGGTGGTCGATTTGTCGAGATCAAAGTTGTAAAAATAGGTACGAGGTTTTCCGCTGTTGCGAGGTGGTCCCTATTGCGCCCCGTACACGTCCATCGGGCCACCTTTCAATTGACATACCCGAACAGCACCCAAAATCTGCTTGCGCTGACAGGTGAGTGCAACTTTGCGAGATAAGCGGTAGGCGACGTTTACACGGCACAACACTCTCGAGAATATTGTCTACAATGGAGGGAACCACGTTGGAGTCCATTGAGATTCCTCTCGGAGATGCAAAGCTCTGTTGCCTCAAGTTCTACAGGCAATCCAACCTCTCTTTCAACTGTTATGCTGTAGCATGTATCTCCATGACGAATTCTCTTCCAGACTCATCAAACCTAAGACCATGATAGCCTCTGTTCTGCAACATTATCACTTTTTCCGCCTGCTTAGCCGGCTCAAATTTTGTGCCTCCCACTGAATCAGGCACAATTTCAGGCACATTTTCATAATTCCGCAATCCTGGAAGCCCTGAACCTGCCAAAGGATCAGCCATGATGTTGAGCGCCTGTCTTTCAAACACCTATTGTGAGTCTGGTAGAATGTACTCAGGCTCTTCCTTCTATCCAGTCTTCCGGAGGTGGTCCGTAATCAGATAGCGGACACTGCTCTCTATCCAAGCGCATATCCAAGATTATCTTGATCTCCGGACAATACTCATAGATCATCTTTCGTTTAGCTGGATCATCCCAAACATCCTGTGAGTTCCCCGGACCGACTGTGGGATTGATGTGATAACCCATTGGGCGCTCTGTCCAGATGTCTTCGACAGCAAACTCTTTCTCCACTGCTGGAGGTGCCATGTTTGCACCCGGAACAAGGCCGACGCGGGACGCCATCCACTGATCCTCGCTGAATGTGTTGTCCAGCCTGGTTTGGAACTGCAACACTTCAAGCACCTTTGACACACGCCTCAATGAAAGACCGCCATTCCCTCCAAAGCGATCTTCCAAATTCCTATCGTTCACAAACGTGAATCAGCATTGGAACACGTCTTAGAAATTCAACCACCAGTTCGTCATCACTCACCACGGCGCACCCACCCAATCCCACTCCAGAAACTCATTCACATCCCGATTCGAATTGGCACAAAACATCGCATCGCTATGAAATACCAGCAGATGCTCCGTCCCCGTCAACTCTGTCTTGTAAAATGAACTATTCGTCAACAACCTCGAATGCAGCTCATCTATGCCCACATCCTCCTTCCCCCACGCCCGCGCCCACCCCTCAACAGTACCCACCCGTAACTTCCCCCATTCCTGGTACCGCTTCACGGGACTCGAGGTATTGACTCTGCTGGCCGTATCCTCGGTGCCAAGGAAGACAAAGCGCCATTCTGGCGGAACCACCTCCATCATGTGGAGCAGGAGGGGCGTGATGTGACGGATATTTTGGCGGGTTTCAATATAGAGGGCGGTCTTGTTGGCGGAGTAGCGCGAGAGGAAGGTGCGGGTTGGGTGAAGATCGAGTATTATGCTAGGGAGCTGAGCGTAGTGTTGCGAGACTTCGGCGTGCAGGAGGGAGGGGATGGATGTATGCGGAAGTAAGTAGCTGCGATCTGTCAGGACATATTTGCATGCCTTGATACGAATGAGGTACTTACATCAAGCCAAGGACAATCAGCATGGGCAGAAGAGTTGGTTCTCCTAGCATTCTTGTGCGAGCCATCTGATTTTGACTTTGCTAGTTTCCATCAGGGGATATCTTTGATGTAACTGGGCCGTATCCGCGTACTTCTCGCTACCTTCATGGAATATGCTGGCAGTATTCCAAGAAATACGAGGTCTGACCCTCTCGTCACTTCGATGCCAAGCGCATACCCTCATCCCTTGCGTACGACCAATTTAGATTTTGTGAATCATCTCCAGTTCTAAAGTCCGTTGGAGACATGGTTTGAAGGCCATGGGATCAATTTAGAGAAAAACTAACCCAGAAGGACAGATAACACCCGATTCTAACCAGACTCCGAGCAGAATTCACAGCATCCACCCAGCCGTTGCTCATTGGCCTCCTCGTGTTCTGGGTATGCGGCATATTGTCCACAGATCATACCCGAGTATTGGGAAATCTTGATCCTCATTCGCGAATCTCGGGTTCCCTCCTGTTGTTGAACCGGGTTGGGTCTTACGAAATAGTATCATCATCTCCGTTCGCCAAGTCATCGCCTAGGATGGCCCTTTTCCTCACCTGGCCGTCAGCATTTTCTTTATCGTCTTCATCCAGCGCCCGCTTCTTCGACATACCCGCGCCCTTTCCAGTAACACTACCACTAACCTTCACCTCAACACCTAGCATCGTGTTTCCATCGGCATGCACCTCACCCTCCCGTACTACCGGGAACGGCGTCAATACACTCTCCACATCTCCCCACCACCCTTTTCCAAATTCTCGATACCAGTCCACAGTAATCTTCAAACCCTCCTCAAAACTAGTCTTCTGCTCCCAGCCCAAACACCGTAGCTTCGTTGAGTCAATTGCATAGCGCTTGTCGTTGAAGGGTCGGTCTTTGGTAAACTCAATCCACGTGCGCATGGAAGGGGTGGAAATGTCGAAGTGAGACAACAATTTCATCGACAGGTCGAAATTTGAGATCTCATCTTGTGAAGCGACATTATAGATCTCGCCGATCTGGCCTCTGTGCAAAATTGTGTCGAAAGCATCGACCGCATCGCCGGCGTATAAGTAGCGGCGTGTATTCTTGCCATCTCCGTGCAGCACGACTGGAGAACCGCGATGTAGTAGGCAAGCAAATTTCGAGATTATCTCTGCGGGATGAAGATCAGTTGAACCGCTTCAAGACATGAAAGGTATTCACTTACTTTCGGGAAATTGATGTGGCCCATACACATTGTTGCTTCGGATAATCATGACAGGTAACTTAAAGCTTTTGGCATATGCATTCACGAACATCTCCGCAGCCGCTTTGCTTGCAGCGTACGGGTTCGTGGGTGCCAAAAGGCTGTTCTCAAGTAGGTCAGGATCCCCGAAGTTGACCTCGCCGTTAACCTCGTCGGTCGAAATATGTATGAACCGTCTCACGCCGTGGTCCACTGCACATTCGAGCATCACGTGGGTGCCCAACACGTTCGTTGTAGTAAACTGGAAAGAGTTGCCGAAACTCAAGTCGACGTGTGATTGTGCGGCAAAGTGGAAGATAGTATCGACGTGGTATTTCTTCAGACATCTCATGACCTCTGTCTTGTTGGTGATGTCGCCGTAGCAGAAAGAGAAACTCTTCTTGCCTTGCACACATTGGATGTTGTTCAGTGAGGCGCAGTAATCGAGTTTGTCGAAGCATACGACGTGGTAGGCGGTTGGGTATGCCAAACAAAGATGTCTAACCAACCAGGAAGCGATGAACCCAGCTCCCCCAGTAATCAAAATGACTCGAACTCCAGCCAACGGCTCAAATTTGGTAGAACCAGCATACACAGGCGACCTCTCAGGCAGTGCGGACTCGTCATAGACACAATCGCTTTTCATTTGTGGAATTGAAGAGGGCATCTTGAGCATGAACTTCATGGGCAGAAGGGTCAATCGACAGTGTAAACAAAAGGGGCAGAGACGAATGAGGTCGGAGAGGACGTGAGCAAGGGGTGGGGCAGTCATATGGTCGAGGAATGCTCCCTTCCTAACGATCTAGAGCATCTTCAACTTCCAGGATGTGAGCTATGCAACAATGCAACATTGACATTCTGAACAGGTTAGAAGTAATGGAGGAACCTCAGTTGGACTTTCATAGGTTGCTCGCAGCTGCTGAGTCTGAGTCACTTTCGACATCTAAGACATCGCTTTCCGGCGACGAAGGGACCAGTTTCCTCGAGGAAGACGAAAAGGAAGAACAGGCTTTCGCAGAAAAGGAGGAGGATATCGAGAAAGGGGGAAATGCTCTACTGCACTCGCAAAAGGAGAATAAGAAAAACAGCTTACATTTCTTCGCATGGACGATTGTCAACATGCTGGCAACTATTGGCATCGTCGGTGTGCAATCCCGTATGTGATCTTTTCGCTGACAAATTCCAGGTTTTCACCAATAAAGCGATCTTTGAAGATGCTTCACTCCGGCTTAACCAATCGACCTTTGCAGCATTCCACTTCTCAGTGACCAGCGCCACACTTTATGCAATCTCGCGACCATCCATCGCCATCTTCGTGCCACGCAGAGCAAGGATTTTCGACATGATGCCTCTGGCACTGGCCATGTGCATGAACGTCATTTTACCGAATTTTTCTCTAGCTTTTTCCACAGTTGCCTTTTACCAAATTGTCAGGGTACTGCTCACCCCATTGGTTGCAGGCATCAACTTTATCGTATATGAAATAAGAGTCCCAAAGAAGGCAGTATGGACGCTGGCTCCAATATGTGTTGGCGTTGCGCTTGTATCGTACTATGACACCAAAAGTGTCGAAGGGGCGCACGTAAAATCCACCTCCACGGCAGGAGTGGCTTTCGCCTTCGCCGGTGTCATTGCGAGCTCTTTTTACACCGTGTGGATTGGTAATTACCAGAAGAAGTTCGACATGAGCAGCATGCAGCTTCTCTTCAACCAAGCGCCGATCAGTGCCTTTCTTCTGCTATACGTTATCCCTTTCACCGATCAACCGCCGGTGTGGTCAGAAGTGCCGGTTTATAAGTGGAAATTGATTGCCATGGTAAGGGTTTTGGCCTTTCCCAATCTTGATGCTAGTCTGTCTGCTGACACCTCATAGAGTGGCGTGTTGGCAAGCTTGATCAACATTTCGCAGTTTTACATCGTGGCCGGTGCAGGCGCTGTGAGTAGCACAGTTATTGGACACATAAAGACATGCTCCATCGTGGCCCTTGGCTGGGCGACGAGTGGCAGGAAGGCAAGTGATCGATCTTTGTTTGGGATTGTTCTCGCAATCTCGGGGATCCTTGCGTAAGTGCCCATTCTCAGGTAGTCCTGCGACAGGTTCCGCAGCTAACGGCGACAAAATGAATAGCTACTCAGCTATTATGTACCAGCACAAGCAGTAGTCGAGAACATGGAAGTTGTTAGCCGAGCGACAACTTTCTAGATATCACGGGGTTTAAAGCGGCCGGGCTGGTCTGCGGTAAAAGAGTGTCGAAAGACAACACCGTTTTCTGCCGCTTTTTGACAGGTACAAAGGCACCTCAATAGGTCCAATTGTTAGCGTGCGTTAGTTAGAGGCCAGCGAAGGTTTAATATAGCGAATTGCTCAGCGACGAATGCCCGTTGGACCTTTCAATCAGTACCCGAATCGGTTGTATGTGGCAGCTAGAAAGTCCAGGCTTGCAATCGGAATGGTTGAGGCGTGAACATGTGGTTCAGTTATTTCTGCCCTTGAATTCCACTGTCTTGCCCCAGCGGCCCAGTGACTCGCTTGCCCGTGTATCTTGGAACATCGAAACTTTGTGATCACATAGGAACTGCTTGGGAGCTAAGAACTCTTTCCAGGGGAAGGCTGAATTTGCTCTCCATAAGGTTTGATGCTGCCATAGCTTTAGACAGTGCTGTCATCCTGGCTTTGGTGTTGGACGATCAAGGCAGGCGTGAGCAGGCAGAGGAGATGTGTCGACAAGGGTTAAATCTGTGTGAAACGGTGCAGGGAAAGCAGTATCCTTCAACACCTGACAAGACAGCTGATTGGTCAAGGCGAGTTCGAGTAAACGGAAAAGAGACACAGACAAGAGTTGGAGCTGTCAGACGGTGCTGGCGTCTCAAAATAAGGGATTACCGACGCCAAACATGCCCGTGGTCGGGACAGAGCACAAAGATCTTGGAGGTTTGGGCACGCTCATCCTCTCAGAGTGACTGTTTGAGAGATTTGTAGCGATACCATGCTGAGACGGCCCTCCTAGCAGCTGAACGATGACCCCCTGCAGGACACAGTGGATGCCAACTCTCACTCCTTGTCTCGAATTATCTTGAATGATGCTGAGAGCCGCCCTGTTACATGCTTTGCCTCTACTGAACGACGCATGTCCGACGTCATCGCAACTCCCAACAATGCTCCACATCAGCGGCAGCTCGGCGAGCCACTCGCCTTCTTGATCTTCCGGGTGACATGCAGCACTGATGGCCACGCTGCAGAATGAAACAACGGGACTTTTGTAGGCCAGTTTCTAAAAAGCAAAGACTAGTAGCGCGATAATCATTAGGCCGCCTACAATGAGGACGAAGATGAGCACAATGGCTGAGTATCCATACGTCGCCATCTGTCTGTCTGGGATTGTGGTACTATTGTTGTCCACAACAACGATCTGCACGGCAAAGAGGCTCTGCGAGATGAGCCAGTGAAGCGTTGCCATGGCCACCATCATTGGTACCGCGTAGCTGTACGGGAGTTGAAGAAAGTAAGTTGACCGCTGATGCGGGCCGTGGGGTTCGCTGACTTGGAGGCCATTGCGGCGAAAGGTGAAGCTCGTCCATTCCTCGCACAGGAGCAAGCAGGTGGAGATGCCGTTGTAGTCAAAGTAGAGGAGGGAGACAATCAGCTGTGGGAGGTTGGCGAGAAGGACGTTGGCAAGGTGTCCGCGGTTCGAGGTGCTGGCGATGAACTGGGAGGGGTTCGGGGCGCCGAAGCCAATGTTCCAGATGGCGGAGAGGTTCGTGGGGGCGGGCAAGAGGGAGATGCCCTGAATAGCTTGCGAGAGGAGCTAGATGCCTGCGATCCAGACGATGAGGCATCTGAGGTCGTTGAAAGATGATTCGTTAGTATGAAAGCTGTGTTTACCGGGTGGATATGGGCTGTTCAATTGAGGTTACTCACAAGACGAGAGTGTAGACGCATTTCACTTTACAGCCAGCCACGCGCCGCACTTGATGACCAAAACCAAAGTCGAGAGAGTTATTCCCACAGCTACACCTTTGCGCCAGCCCGAATATCTGAACAGACTTCGTTTCACAGGCTTTTCGCTAGGCTCTTGCAGAGGCGTCTCGAAATATTCATAATGGATATCGGAAACTTCCCGCGAATTTAGCCAAAGGGGTTTATGACCGACATTGTAGATTTCTTGCGACACTATCTCCAATTCATTGATTGTTTATCCACATTTTGTTGCCTGGGCGGCTGAGAACAGGGATCCCACGGCGTTGGGCCAAGTGCCTATCTTCCAGGATCTACCGCTTAACATCATTTCCCCCAAAGCGTTGCCCCAGGCAGATTAGCTTAAACATCTTGGGACAATGGCTGCCAAAAACAGCCGCTTTTGACGCCGTTTTGACGCCGTTGCACCGCGTAGGGCACGTGATCGAGTGCCATCTATTTTGGCGCTTGGCCTTTTTTTATCCGTCTCAGATTTCACGCAGCCAGAAAACGGGCTCCCCACCCCTCCCCTCCCCCTTCCATATACCGGTTGTCACCAAACCGCAAGTTACAGTCCAAAAATGGCACCCCTCCATTCTGCACTTCTGGCAGCGAGAAGCCGTGCCCCCGCTCGCCCTCACATTCTGTGTCCGCCACGAATACTTTTGTCTGGCGCTCTATGCTTGCGACATTTGCCGTCAGCGTCGAGAACGAGCTCTCTATCACACCTCCTCGCTGTGTTTCCCCTTCCTTCGTCGCCTGCTGCAGTCGCCAGCCGCTGTGTCACCTGCCAACCACGGGCCGTAGTACCTGTTCGACATTTCCATCTCACTCTTCCATAAGACAGATCCGCCTCAAGACCGTTGGCAAGATGGCGATCTGGAACGAACGCCTCCCACCGCCCACGGCGGAACACTATCGCCAATATCGGAGAAAATTGGCAGACGCCGGCCCTACGAAGAAACCTCACGCCCCTTCAACCAAGAACAACATCAGAGGGCTTAAGACTCGGTTAAAGAAGTAAGATACCATATTAATCGGGAGACCTTGGCTCGAGAGACTCACGCGGGAATAGGTTCTGTGAACTAATGAACGAAGATCCCCTGGTCTTCCTCCAAAACTGTTCGAAGGAGGATATCATGACCTTTAAACCAGGACAATAAATCTAAAGGAAGGACGACGTCGTGACTAGATACAAAAAGGCGACCTGGGTGCCAAGGCCGCACCGCAAGACATGCGCCAAGCCCAAGGGGGTCGGTGTTCGTAACAAATGGTCCATGATATTGGCCACTCAATCGGTGAGATCAGATGCCATCTACTCATATACGGGGATTCATAGTACCAAGCAAACTGTAGTAGAAATAGTATTACCTATGGAGAAATTTGAACTTTGCCTTGACCATAATGAATGGTTTACACGTTCAGAAGGGAATAACCAAGCTAGATCGAGTGTAAGCCAGTGAGGACGAGACGTTTGACCCGGAAGAAGCACCACAGGAAACTGAGCGCCTATTCACGATATTTCTGATTGCCCCACCTGCCGTGTCTTTGGCAATGTACTCGTCCCTAGAAAGATAGCTCCCTTTCGTACCTCCACGATTACCTGCTGCCTCCCACGACTGCCTCGTTGCGACGGAGCCTGATGACTGTACAAAACCTTGGTGATTTCCAAAAAAAAAAAACACAATAAGGAAAAGCACCTGCTTGTCCCGATGACGGTTAGGAGCGACCAAAATAGGCCACATTTTGCAGATGCTGAGAAGCTATTTTTATTCTTCAAGTATCCCTTGGGACTCCGATTCCGGAGGGCCATGACGGCAATCTATGCTGTCCCGCGCGCCCCTAGTAAATTCCCGTCCATGATGAACTGAGCCCTTAAAAATTTTAGGGAGGGTATGAATAATTCGAGTGTACCCACAACCCTTAGGTGAGTCCCTAGGGAGGCGGTTGTAAAAAGTCCGGGCGTCCCTGGGGGTACTTGGGGAGGAACAAAAACAGCTTCGTGATGGCCCTGGGGGAACTTGGGGAAGTCCCTGGGGAAGAACAAAAATAGCTTCCGTTACAGCCCCGGGGGAATTTTTGGGGAAGGGCTAAAACCCTCCCGGGCCCACCCCCTCTTTAGGGGAAGTCCCTAGGGACAAATTTTTGGGGGGAGGGTGGCTGACTGAAACTCTCCGGGGCGCACCGGCAACTCCCTAGAGGGTGAGAAGGGGTGGAATTCACTTGCTTCTAATTCAAACGCCGTCTATGAGGGGTTACCAGGAGTCTATTCAACTATCTGGTGCCTATGCTATAAGACAAACAAGCTGAAGAAGAAACCAAAGAGGACGATAGGCCGGACTAAATAAGCCAGAAAAGGGGGCAGCTCGTGGCCTTGGCAGTTGTGGCGTCGCCTCAGGCATCGCCTGAGGCTCTAGCAGGCTTTAGCCCGTGACAACGCCGTCTTAAAGGTGGCGTGCACTGTCCTACGATAGCGTGTTAACCCTGCAACTTGTCTGTCCGAACCTGTTTGTCCCGAGCCGTTCCGGTCTTCCGCTCCAGAATCCCCGAGCTTGCCAATGTTCCCTACTTCTAGGACTATATATCTCGAGTCTCAGTCGTCCTTGCTGAACTCTAGTCTAACCTCCCCGACTTTTTTTCCGTGACATACGGCGCGGAAATGCATATATCCTAAATCATCTTCAACCACCGTTACCAGATCAAACACCACTTTATAGAGCTTTACCCGCTGCCACGCGTAGGGTGTGTCCAAATCTGTCGACTCAAACATGTCGAAGTCCACAGACGTGAGGTCAATGGCGATTTCTCCAACTTTCCTGACAGCTGGAATGACTCTTAGCCAGGGGGGTTTTTCTACTAATAACACAGGCAAAATGGGCTTACAATGGTGACTCTGTTTGTCTGGTGCAACGGCCATGACGCTCTCAAACAGCTCTAGCTGCCACTTCTTTGGAAGGCCTGATTTCCAAGCTCGCCAATAACTTTGGACTTTCACTGTTTCGGGGGTGATGAACTCTCCCTGCAGAACCAATCAGCTCAATGCTGTGTAGGATAGAAAAGAATTTTTTAATGACATACCCGAGCAATTATCCAGTCCATGTAGCCGCCCACCTTTTTCGTCTTGTCGTACAAGTCGATATAGGCGTCAGACTCAGAGTCTGTGTCGGGCCTGAAATCCCGCGAGACAACGTGGCCCCAGTGTTGCTTGCTCTTCTTCTTCATGACGATGGGGCCTTCGAGACCTCGAACTGCTGCGCCCATACAAATGGCTTCCCATCTGTTTTACGCCTCGTTAGCGGCAGACGTGCTCATCCAATAAATCTTTCAACGTACGATCTAGCTGGGTTGACTAGCTCGATGCTTGGAGGGCACCAAGACTTGAGTTTACTGAACAGGTAAGGAGACTCGCCAAAGCCGCCAACGAGGATGATAGTCTAAATACAATCATGTAAGCAAGTGTTTCTCACGCTAAGTCTGGGGTAGGCGTAACGTGCATTTAACTTGAGATGACTCTCTGACTCGGTTGCTTCGATTTGCTGCTCCAGCAGTCCGATGATCTTCTGCACAACAGGATCAAATAAAGACTGCAAGTCTTCCCTGTAAAACTGGTAAGGGAGTCTTCCGCACGCGCCCGCACAGCATGTAGAACTCACGTCGTCAGGAGAACCTCGTCATCTTCAGAGTCGTACCAGTCCGAGTCTTCCACGCCAGTGAGCTTCAGGTTCAGTCGGTAAGTCCTAGAGTACTGTGAAGTGCCGAAGTCGCGTTTGGCTGACTCAAACTGAGCCATGAACTTCGAGTTGGCGCCTCTCTTATCGTGAGGCAACCCGTCAAATGCAGACCCGAAACGGGATCGCAACAACTTGTGTAAAGCGCGGTCGATTGTTGTTGAGCCGCATTTGCCGCCTGGCCAAAGTGTCCTTCAGTCGTTTCCGGAGGTTGCAGAGTTACGATATGGCTTCACTCACCCTCGCTGACACAAGTTTGATCCAAGCTTAGCTTTGGATAGTGCACCGTAACCTTATATGAGGCGAGGTCCTGTTGCGCGTGAGACCGTTGTCGGTGATGTTAGACGATGGAGACCTACGACTGTGCCGCCTCCACAATCGCATACTAGGACGCCGTTTCCTTTCTATTGTCAAGCAGTCAGGATTGGTGTTTCTAGCTCTCTGAAGTTGCTCACCTGCACCAGTGGGCTCTCCCCATGCTTAATAAGCTCATTCAAGCACGCGATTGCTGCTGCCTCCGGTTCACGAATGAGATGGACCACGTCCTCGAGCCTCGAGCCAAAGCCAGCCCTTTTAGCAGCGTTCACTGTGGCGTCCTGGGCTCTCGGAGACCATAGAGCAGGGCATGTGAACCAGAAATGGATTGGCGTCACCTGGAGAATGCTCTCCGAGATCTCACGTCCAAGCACCGCCATGACATGCTTGTACACCTCGGTGAGGAAGTCAGCGACAACGTCTTCTGGGGTCTTTCCCGGAGGGGTCTGCATGAGACCCGGGCCATCGACGTCTCCGATCCCGGAGTCGTCAAAATCGGACACTTGAGCAAATCTGTCGAGGAGAAGCTTGGTCCAGCAGTACGCCGTGGCACCAGGCTCGGTGTTGTAGCCCCAGGTGACTCTGGGACTGTAGGCTATACGCGAAGGAACTTTCTTCTCCACAGCATACGCTCTTCCGGTCATGCCTTGGCTGCCCCATTTGGTCATGAGGTTGACATCTTCGATGCCGACGGCATTTGACCAGACGTAACTGACACCTGTTCAAACTCGTCAGTGAGGCATTCGACAGCTTCTAGTGCAGAAATTTTGTCTTGCCAGAGTAAGTCGTGCCATAGTCTACGCCTACAATCAGGCTCTTCTTGGGCTGGTCTGTCGTTTCCATGTCATGGAGAGAGTTTTGGATGTGAGAATGATTTCATGAGTGGAGTTGGTTTTTATCTGGAGATCTTTGGCGAGGACAGATCGACTTCATCAGCAGGTATATGGTATTTGACCAAAGACGAAACGGATTTTGGCCGCGAACCATGCTATTGTGGAGGTACATTAGGTCAGGCACCAGCCGCGACGGCTGCTGAAGGACGTCCTCGTACCTCAGCCAATTGAAAGCCTCATCACCCCCACGTGCATACTCCGTGCTAACTAGTGCTGCAAATTGGTGTGGAAAAGTGCGCAGCTAGGCGAGCGCTTTCAGCCCACGAATGTTGTCTGGAGCCTTGTTGAGCAGTGCTGCTCGTTAATTCCCCAGCCTCGCCCGTATTCGTACCTCGCGCACCTACACTGTGCGGTGCTAACTTGAGCAGCCTTGTCATACATCGCTTCATCGCCATCTCAAATGTGTCTTCTTTTTCCCTAAAAATAAAAGGTGCATTTGCTGTTGAGACATCGTGAGGCGCCGTATTTACAAGGCCAGCTAGCGGTGCTCAATTAAGCACAGTTTCCCCCAAGTACTTGTTCTACAATTCAACCAACTCGTTGCTTCTCATCATGGGGGAAATTGCTCCGCACAATGACGAGATGTTGATAGATGTTGGGGACGAAGGCACGTCCGCCGTCAGCGTTCAACTTCAAAGCTAGCCCTAATTACTAAAGATGGAACACCAGAACCGCCTACTGTCACTGCTGCCAAGATTCAACTCCCACAACCGGACCACCAGCCTGAATACACCCAGGAGACTCATGCCGACGTGCATCTGCGCAACTTCGGCTCTAACACAAAGGGGGGCCCAGAAGTCGTTTCCAAAACACCAGAGCCGTCTCCACCAGTTGCTCAAGCGTTGGTGTCGGCCAGAGCTGGTCCAGTTGTGCGAGTTCAACACGTTACTGTTATACCTACCAATTCCTCCGGAACAACTCAAGCCCCTTGGGGCAGCATTACCCCCACCGCAAATCGCAGTAACTCCACGGGCTTTGAGGCTACGCCACTTCAAGAATATCAAGTCGACAAGAACTCTGTGCCGGCTCCGACTGAAGCGTGTAATCCGGAATACCCGACCTTAGTCGCAACGGACGAGATCAAGGTACGCATAGGGGATCAAAATCATCTCCAGGTACTAACATCTCCGAGGACAATGACGATAGTTCTACTAGCTCTGATGAAGATGCACAAAACGTTGCGGGAAAGATTTATAAGGCTTTGGCTTTTGGGAAGACTAAAGAGAAGACACCGACGACATTAACTCCCGAGGGCCAGATTAAACAACTGAGGAAGAAACTAAAGAAAGCGAGGTCGGAGAGAAACGGTCTGCGGGTGAATATCGACGGCGAAAGGGAGAAACTCGTTGAAGCGCGAAGAGCTTGGGAGTACAAAGAGTCGCTGCTAGAGACTGGCAACCAGAAGTTGACGAGAGAAAATACCCGACTAGCATCAGAATTCCAACGCCTACAAGAGGAGAACCGCAGGCTGTGTGATAATATTAGGACTCTGGAACGAGACCTCGGCACTTTCAAAGACACGCAACAGCACGCACGGGGTGAACTCGAGAGCCTGAAAAGCGAGATGCGGAGGCAGGAGCTCGCATATAACGCAAAGATTACGCAGCTAGAGCACGAGAACGCCAGGCACGAGAAGAACATTGTGGGTGCGCAGTCGGCAGCCAAAGAGATGATGGAGCAGAACAAGTCGTTTGCCGTCTCCGACAGCGATGTTCGGACATGGTTCACCGGGCACGAGGGAGCCTGGTACGATTGGGTCAAAGATTTCGTCTACCGGAGGGCGGACGTTGTTGCCAACCTGCCGGCGGCTGCGGTCAAGGAGTTCGCCGGTTTCGTAATTCTAGAAAACGGTCAATTGCCCAGGGAGTTACTCGCCGAGACACGTGCGCCGTATATTCTCTTGCACGGTCTCCTTGCGAACTTCGTCTGCAAGGAGGCGTTTGCCTCGCCTTGGTGGGTGTTCGATGCAATCGATGAATTTGGCCCAAAGGCTCCGCCACTCCCGAAAAGGTCGGCTGCAGGAGCCCCCGAAGACGCTGAAATGACTGGAACAGAGGGGAATGGAGGAGCTTCTGACGGGGTCCGAGGGAGGGATGACTTCGAGAGCATGAAAGACCATATGGAGACCCTCTACAGCCTTCTCCAAGTCAGTAAGTTCACTCCCCCCTTTCCCAAGCTGAAACGCAGCTGACAAGAAGCAAAAAGTCCAAGAAAAAGACTCGCACCAATGGCGCGCAAACCTAATGCGGATATTTGCCGTAAACGGTATCGGAGGCTTGTACGACCACGTCCAAGCTGGTAAACACGCCAAGCGGCTCGCAGAGGAGCGCGCCGGCCACGCGCGCCGGCTGGCGCACCGCTTTCTATCAGGCGCGGCCCAGTACCTCCTCAAGCAGCTAACTCCCCAGGAGGCCGAGGTCTGTCGGGGCCGCCTGGAAGAGCAGATCGACCTGGCGCTGCAGAAGTCCGTCAAGCTGTGGTGCCACCGCTCCGCAATACGCATCTACGACCTGCCTGCCATGCAGCGCGGCCGCCAGGGGGCTTTCTACGAAAACTACCAGGTGATGCAGTCACACCAGTCGCAGAAGCTGAACCCGCCGGAAGACTTTTATGGGTTGCCCATTGTGGTGGTCGTTCAGCCGGGCATTGCGGCATCTGGGACGGAGGAGGGGCAGAATTATGCGGCTGTGTCACGGGTGTGGATGAAGGCAAGGGTCTGGGTGGGCGGAACGGGTGGGCGGAAGCGGGACTTGGAGGCTGCGAAGGAGGTCGCTCGTGAGGCTGGCCTTGGGAGGCAGGGGGAGCGGTATGCGACGTCAGGGCGGTTTCCGCGATTGGCTGGGAATCAAGGATAGGGAGGCACAAGTAGGTGATGCCTTGTTGACCGAGTGTACCACATAGTAGTCCGAAACAAATGGCAATAAGTGTGGTTTCTTGATATGCGGCCGCAAGACCCTGAATCGCGTCGAGGCTTGCAAGACTGCCTCGTATTCGGATCCTTCTTGCAGCAAATCAAAAGTTTTAAGTTCTGTGCAGCTGACCTGCCTGAAAGCGTGACTACATTCGATAAGACGCAGGTGCGCCAGTGGCTGTTGGCACTTTGTGTCTCAGAGCTTCGTCTGCCAAAGTGCACTTTGCAGCTGGGCACTAATGCAACACTAGCGCACCAACATCTTGACCGCGGCTGCTGCCTACCACAGCCTCGTGAGAATCTCGATGGCCACCATCCATTACTAACATGAAGGCTCCACACAACTTCCTTAACCAGATTACGTGTTATTTGACCCTACCTCCAGCTTGCGTCTAGAAGATTCCCACTCCCAACCTTTCCACGATAGGATTATTCTTTGTAGTCTATCAAGAGAGTGCTCCAAGGTCAAAATCCACCCAATATGGCAATCCAAGGCCTACCAAAAATAGTGATTGGGATCATGGGAGTGACTGGTTCGGGCAAGAGTACATTCGTTCGTGTTGCAAGCGGCAACGAAGACGTGACCGTGGGGCATTCACTTGAGGCATGTAAGCATACCTTTTAACACACCACATCTCGACATAATAGGTCGTTTGGCTCATTCGTGCCAGGCACGCAAAAGGTCACAGCGTACCATTTCACAGCCAATGGATACGACATCATCCTAGTCGACACGCCAGGCTTCAATGATACATACAAGTCGGACACTGAGATCCTCCTGGACCTTGCCAGATGGCTAGAAGTGACGTACCGCCAGAACGCCAAGCTGACTGGCATTATCTACCTCCACCGCATCACCGACGTCCGCATGGACGGCAGCGCCATGCGCAACCTCAAGATGTTTCGCAAACTTTGTGGTGAGCAGCCGATGAAAAACGTTGCCATCGCCTCCACCTTCTGGGGCGCCATCGAGAACGACAAGGCTGTCGCGCACGAGGTCGAGCTCATGGGCAAACCCGACTTCTGGGGCGACATGATCGAGCACGGCGCCCAGGTGTGGCGCTTCGCGGGTACGCAGCAGTCTGCGCTCGAAATCCTCATGTCCTTCGCCAGTAAGGCCACCGTCACGCTTGACATCCAGCGCGAGCTAGTCGACGAGGACAAGCCGCTCGGCGAGACAGCGGCCGGCAACGCCGTCAACGAGGAGTTGTACCGGCTCGAGGCCAAGTACAAGGGCGAGCTGGAGCGAATTCAGCAAGAGACCGCGGCAGCACTGGCCGAGAAAGACGTGCAGTACGAGAAGATCCTCAAGAACGAGCGCGAGAAGATGGAGCAGAAGCTCGAACGCATCCACAGCGACCAGGAGATGCTACGCCGCGAGAGGCGGGAGGAGATCCGGCGCCTCGAGGCTGATAACCAGCGCAAGTTCAGCCTTTTGAAGAAGGAGTATGAAAGCAAGCTCGAGAAGCAGCAGCTTGAGTCTGAGCGCAAGCGCGAGGAGGATCGGGCCAGCTTCCGGGACCAGGCCCAAGACATGCGTACGCAGCACGCGACGCTGACGGCGGATTTCCGTGACCAAATGCAGCAGATGCAGAACCAGAGTAATGAGCAGATAAGGGAGATGCGCGCTGAAAATGACTCGCTGAGGGCGGCGGCTGCTGCTGCGATGAGCCACCAAGGCGGTGGCAATGTTGGGTCTAAGTTCCTGAATCTTGTGGCTGCAGGAACCATGGCGGCTTTTGATCCCGCCCTCATCCCAATTGCCCTGTCATCTCTGGCCGACCTGGTCAGTGAGATTTGAATGCAGTTTCAGGGATGAGAAAGACGGGGCGCGAGAGCGTGAGACACGAAGGACGTCACACCGCCTTAGCGGGGGACGAGGACGCGCGGCCAGGAGGGTGGTGGCCGGGGCGTCGCTTGAGGCCCGCGTGACAAAAGGCGTGAGAGTGTGCTGGGGAAGACAACGCGGTGTGCAGAGGACGAAGGGGAGGCAGCAGGTAGCTTCAAAGCGAGGGCCGCGTCAAACCGCATCGGGCGCGCCAAACCCAAAGAGGCAGCGCACCGCGACGTAGATTACAAAGAGTATAACCCATCACCACTTGGGAAGGAGAGTTGGTTTGACCTGCGACTCTTCACCATTGAGCATCACATAACCCTGACATGAAGCTTGCCATATCCATGCCCAGCGTGATCTTTACTTCGGGACAATACTCCCAAATCTGCTGCCTCTTTCCGGGTTCACCCCAGACTCCACTAGCCAGTACTTGCCCGCTCCCACCAGTGTGATATCCCATTGGTCGATCCACCCAGATCGATTCAGACGAGAAGTTGAGCGACTCTGAGCCATTCGCCACTTGCGAGTTTGGAAGGTGGCCAAGCCGTTCTGTCAGCCAAACGTCCTCTGGCTCGCTGTTGTTGAGACGCTGCTGATGTCGAAGTACAGTCATGATGGAACTCACACGCCTCAAAGAAAGCCCGCCGTTACCACCAAAGCGTCGATCCACTGCCCATGGAGCCCCTACCCAATCGTACTTCAGCCAATCATCCAAACTCTGTTCACTATTCGCGCACAAGATACCTGTAAACATCAGCACACAGAACGATACTTGACAATACTGTTGGAAGATTCCTACTGTCTGTCTGAAAGATAAGCAACCATTCTGCGGGCTGCAAAACTGTTTCGTAGATCCAGCGATTTGTCAAGAATTGACTAATCTCTTCTCCACCAGAGACACTCATGTTAGAAGGTATGTAGGTCAGGTCCAATTTCCCGACACTGACTTGTCGCCGAATAGCTGCCGAATTATTCACCAAATGAAGAGACTCATTTGAGCCCATGAAGCGGAACCGCCAGTCCGGGGGAACGACTGATATCATGTGAAGAATCAGAGGTGTGAGCACGCCCACAGGACGATTCTCAATGATGAGCGCAACCTTGCTATGATTGTACGGCGACTTCCCATAGTCGAAGGACAACGAAGGAAGCTCTGGCAGAAGAGATCGATATCGGAGTAGCAATGAAATATGCTTGAATGCAAAGCTGTGCAAGCCATTGATCAGTAAGTGCTTCCCCAAAAAGGATCACGACCCTGTCCGCCAGTACTTTCTTTACTCACAAGAAAGCGCTGTACACAGCAAATGCGCCCAAGGCGTTCCCATAGCCCTTCCTGTTTCCTGCCCACATTTAGGCTACAAGACTTCCTGTATTTCATGTGAGAGCCAACATGGATAGGCTTAGCATGCTCATTCTGTCTGATGCGTCAATGTTTCCGTCCATCCCTTGGCAATACCCAAGGTTACCCCCTTGCATGCATTCATGTCCTTGAAAATGAACAAAGCCCTGCCACTCCTTTGACCAAAATCTACCCGTTTTCGCCTAATTGTCTTTTCGCCATAAGTGTTATCGTTTGTCTTATCCTCTCCGGGTTGCCCTCTGTGCGTTCCAGATAAATAACAGGTCAAGATGGAGGTTGATGCTACTGATGGCGTCAAACAAGGCACCTTCAAGCCCGTTCAACACGGCCCACAGTCTTTCCTCATCTGGGGTGGCAACGGCTGGATCGCAGGCCATCTGTACGAGCTCCTCAAAAGCCAAGGCAAGACCGTCGAGAAGACGACGGTCCGCATGGAAGACCGGGAAGATGTCATGGAAGTTCTTGAGAGAGTCAGACCAACCCACGTTCTCAATTGTGCAGGTTGTACGGGCAGACCAAACGTCGACTGGTGCGAGGATAACAGGGAGGCCACCCTCCGAAGCAATGTCATTGGCACCTTGAACTTGGCAGACTGCTGCTTTATGCTCGACATACATATCACTGTCTTCGCGACTGGATGTAAGAATGGTTGAGACCTCCTCCAACACCTTTGAATGCTTACCGCTCTGCAAGGCATCTACGCCTATGATGAAGACCACCCCATCGGTGGGAAAGGCTACCTCGAAACCGATCCCGCCAACTTCGACGGCTCTTTCTACTCAGCCACCAAATCAAAGACCGAAGAGCTCCTGAAGCACTATACCAACGCCCTCATCCTCCGCCTTCGCATGCCCGTCTCCGATGACCTCCACCCTCGCTCCTTCGTTACGAAAATCTCCACCTACCCCCATGTAGTCGACATCCCCAACTCCAACACCATCCTTCACGACCTCCTCCCCTGTTCCCTCCTACTCGCCTCCAACAACGAAACCGGCATCTACAATTTCACCAATCCCGGCGCCATCAGCCACAACGAAGTCCTGACGCTGTTCAAGAAGCATGTCCGGCCGGACTTTATGTGGAAGAATTTCTCACTCGAGGAGCAGAGCAAGGTGATCAAGGCGGGTAGGAGTAATTGTAAACTCGACACGACGAAGCTGGTGGAGAAGCTGAGGGAGTATGGGGTCGAGGTCCCGGAGGTGCACGAGGCGTATGAACAGTGCTTTGTGAGGATGGCCGCGAATGGGACGAAGTAATATGGACTAAGGGGCCAGAGACTATCACTGGATCACAGAGGCTAGGGGAGGAATGAGATGTCTTGCTACGTAACTACAGCAAATGCACACCAACAGCTCGAAAAGATGAATCCTGAACCCTTTACCACTCTTCTTGGAAAAGCAAGCTCTGTCCGTCCCAGGTCACCGCGTAGGCGCTATTGGTGCATACGTATTTTCATATATCCGCCCGGACTTAATGACATTCGCCCAACCCTTGACGAATGCTAAGCCAGAGAAATATTTATTGAGCCTACTAACAAACCAATGTGCCCCCCTCTTTTCTCACTCGAGCTTATCTAGCAACTCAGTCGAGACATGGCAGGTCGTCTTTCATCAAATGACATGAGTTTGGTGATAACAACATTTAGGTCTATTTGGTAATAATGCAGAAGCTACTTATGCATCAATCGATCCATCGATGCAGTTCGCTTTCACTTGGGCGCTAACATCATTCGGACGGGCATACTTCCTGCCCAGTCCAACGCCCTTTTCTCTCGCTTCTATGATCGCCTGCAAAGCTTCCCCAAGACCTTCTATATCGCCAAGCAAGCCTACGTGGCCGCGATCCACCTCCACCCTGCCATTCCTTACACATCGGTAACCTCTTGGTAGCATTGCAGCGCTTGCTAGTACAACACCATCACCAGCTGCAAAGGCAAGATCATCATATGCGTCTGTGTACTTAATGGCCTCACGACTCGCTACCCGCGCGCCATAGACAGTGGGTACTGACTTGGCATAAATGTAAGCAAGTGGAGGGTAGACATTGTTGATTTCGTGCTCTGCTCGGAATGTGAGTTCTTCTTTGAATGCTCGGACTTCGGCAAGGGTGCGAGATAAGTAGGCAATGGCTTCATCCCGAGGAATTGTGCAGGCAGTAGCTGTTGATCCACGGCTGTATGACTGATTCATAGACGGCTCCAAGGTTGGAGAGCTTCCTTCCGGGTTGGTGACCTCCAAGGCACCATTGGCAGCAGTATCTGCAGTTTCGGATGCTGCATTCCTCGCCTTGTGTGCAACTGTGTCACGGCCTCGATCGGGAGAGGCGTCTCTACCGAAGGTCCAAGATGAGCGTTTGCTCGAAACCGGAAGCGATGGCAAGCTCTCTGACAGAGCACCAATCAAACTTTTGCGATATTCTTGGGGACTCGGAGGTAGCGGAGGTCTGATGCAAGGCGAGAGTCGATATTCTTCCCACGTCTTCACATCAAAAAAGTCCACGTCATACCGCTCCCCAGTCTGCTTGTTGATGAAGCATTTCCCATCCTCAGGCAAAAGGACGAAGCTGGTTCGCATGGTAAAGTTGACCTGTGCTGTAAGTACGCGTGAGCTCAGGAGGACCGAGTCTCCGTTGCGTAATGGACCTAGTATGTTCACACACCGCTGCGGCACCCCGGCGTAGATTACTCCTGCAAAGAGCTCCGGGCGTACGTTTACGGCGTGTCTCGCAATTAAACCACCTAAGCTGTGTGCGATAACGGTAACGCCTCGGTGCTGAGCAGGAACGTCGGGCTGATTGCACTTAAGCTTCTCCACGAAATCCAGGAACTTGCGGCTCGAAAAGTGCGGGCTCAATCGCCAGTCGTACCCATAATCATGGACCCTCAGACGGTTGGATTTTGTATTGGGGCATTTCCGCAGATGACGCAGTAGACGCCGGCAGATGTCTACGGGTCCGATATGAGACAGCACACCAGAAGCAAAGATGGTCTCTTCCATCTTCTCTTCGTCTTCAGGAGAGAGGCCGACTTCAAGATTGACCTTTCGCAGGTTAAGTCCAACCTTGACTGGAACCCAGAGCTGCCGGTGTGGAGGTTTCGCAGACCTCAGAATCGAACCCCTATATCCACCGATTACAATCACGTCTCCGGTAAGTGCCTCAAGGGCCTTGGCAATGACAGGGTGAGCCCGTTGCTCAGCGCTGACCACATTCGGCTTCGCTTGCATCACTTTCGTAGTGAGGCTCTCATTAGGCGTCAGGCTTGGCTCGGGTGACCTTGCAAGTCGGGTATTCTGAGCATTCGCGGCCGCCATTTCTCTCGCGGTCTCGCTCTCGGTTCTGGCTCCTGCAGTAGCTCTGAACGAGGAGAAGTTGATAGAAGGTACCTTGGGTCGTCTAATACGAGAGTCTTGAAAGCTATCAGTTATAGCTTTGAAGCGGGAGTTCACTTGCTCTGACACATCCCATTTCGTCGTATCATCAAGAGTTGAGACTTGGGATAAACCCCTTGTTAGGTATAGAGAATTGTCAGATGTGGATCGTCGTAGCAGCCCGTTAGGTTTATTAGCATTCAAACTGGTATTAGAAATGTTGCCATCAATACTTGGAGGTCCGGCAGGCGATTTATCACCTTGGCGAGAGGGTATTGGGGATACATGGTCTCGTGCGACAAGTGTATTAGATCTCTTATGCCGGATGTTTTGAGGCCCAAGAGTATCCTCCTTCAGTAGATTACCGAAATTGAAGCTTCCAAAGTTCGTGTTCTTGGGCATGGACAAGGACGGAAGGTCCGATAAGAGTCTCCGCACGTTGTCGGTCAGGCTAGAAGGGCCAGAAGACGCTCTTCTTCTCAAATTGGTAAATCCATCGGCAAGAAAAGCTTTGGTTGCGGCAGACCTTTGCTGCAGCGCCTGGCCGGGTCTCCAGGGAGAAGACAAACTTTCCAGAGGTTGCGTTTTCTGTGGACCTTGATCAGGAAGCTGCCGACCCGAGGGGATTACCTGACGCGGAGGCTCAGTGTCCATGTTGCTAGAGATGTCCTGCTCTTGCCCTCCATAGCCAGGCCCCGCGGAAGTCTCGATATCGAAGTAGCTCTCTGCACTATGTTCTATTGCCTGTGATTTTTCTGCTGCAGGAGTCCGAGCAGATTTCATGTAATTTTGTCCCCGGCCAATGCTGAAGCTGACCACTTCCTGCAACTCCTCCCCGGTTGATGCGTTGTATGCATGTATGCCGTCATTGTCTGATGCGTTCTCAGCTCCACTTGTGACATCTTCGGCCTCGCCACTATGAGCAGGCAATGTAGGGGGATCTAGGTTCTCAGAGGAGGGGTTGCTTGGTTGCGATGTAGTCATGTGTGCCACTTCTGCTACAGAGGTCATTTCACAATTTTGCCGCCATGGATTGCCAAGGAGGATGTCAGCATTGAGCCAGGATTTCCTCACCCAGAGCACTAGTCAGTGCGTCGTGTGCTCTTTACCATGCCTGCGAAACTCGCATGTGACAGCGCGCTCGGTCCGATGGATGTGTTAATAGGATTGCCGGAGTGGTGTAGGTTTGTTTTGTATGAAACTGACGACCAGGAGAATGTGAGACATGGTCCGCTGGGTTTCGTCATCGTAACTGCGACAAGGATACTCCATTCGGAAACCAGATCGTGCTTTGAGTGTGGATACTCGGCACGCCTAAATCGCCACTCCTTTCTTCGGCATTCGTCAAAGCCACACTCTCGAGTAGCTACTGGACTCCAGATCGTTAGAGGACACCAGTCACTATGGCTAGGTAGTGCACTGTTATTGTTGCGATGGCCGATGTGTAGGGAATCGCAAACTGCAATAGAACTCACAATGCGGATGCAGTTCATTCCCGAGACACGAACGTCCTGATCCAGAACTTCCACTTTATTGCGCGCTCTCTAGAGCACCTGCATGCCTCTGCTGATAAGATGGGTACTGGCCTGGCTAGCTGGAGATTGGGTTGTGCATTTAGGCGTGCTACACGCGTAAGCTTCAGAGCCAAAGTCCCTGCTTTCCATTCATTATGTTTGTCCTTCATCCTTCCTTCCCATGTCTAACAGTCAATTCTCACTTCCGTTCTTCCATGATGGCCAAAAAAGACTCAGAGCGCCCTGATTTGCGGCAGACCTACGGGACAACTTCCGCAAACGGTCACGTTGGGAGAGGATGGCCTAACTATTGCAAGGCGTCGGACTGTCTGATCGTATATACACAGACATGGACAGAAGTCAGAATTCCCCAAATGCCGACGAGGAGGGCATATTGTTGAATCGATACAGATTTGATTACGCCAGATTCGTGTGCTGTGCAGACATGAACATGACTCGCGGGCCATTTCTATGATTGGATGGTAAGACCAATGTGATCATTGACAGAAATTTCATTACCCAGCCTGTATCTAACCACGCAAAGAGCGGCAATACCGCGCGTGTGGAGACTATTGTCTTCAAGCAGCCGATCATGGAACGATGCCTGAGACCAGTTTCGAGCGAGCTGCACATTCACTTCGATAGACCAGGGCAAAAGTTGTACCCATTTTTGATAACATGATAAGCACGGGACAGAGTTTCATATTAGGACCAAGTTTCTAGTGGGCGGCGATGGCAAGACTGGCTTAACACGAAAGATGTACCTGGAGTCAAAGTGTGCCAAGGAAAACCTCACCAGTGAGTCAAAGACACCATGCCCTGCGTTTTGCTGTTCGCTGATCTCTGCGCACAGACATGAAGAAGTATACATCTGCATTACCACACTACCACATTACTATACCAATTCCTGAGACATATCCAGACTTCCCTCTGTAGAAGCTAGGATATAAATCTAAGCAAGCCTACAACCTTTTTATCCCACAGCATTTCACCTTCACCTGCAATCTGGATCGGCCAGGAGCGTGTTGTCATACCAGCTCGCCTGGCAAGCTTTAGCAATCATGGAGATTCGAATTTGCGGTTCGTGAAGGCGAAGATCAGAAGAACCTGTCTTCACATGAAGAAGCTAAGAAGGTTCTGCTGCCTTACCTGACTCATCCCGGAAAGCGGTACGGTCTGGAGCGTGAAGTCCAGTTTCCGCAAGGCTGCATGGACTTCCGGGTCTGCGCACCATATAAGTTCTCTGCCAGGATGTGTAATATCTGGCAGGTGATTCGGCTCTCTTTTTCCCGCCGCTCGGGGGTCAGGGCCTTCAATCCGGCTTTGTAGGTTCCTCCAGCCTCCCATGGCGTCTCACCATTGCCCTTCGCTCCGATACTACGAACTTCGACGCCTCTTTGAAAGTTGGTACATGGAGCGGAAGCAGCAGATCGGACAGGCCGTCGCCTACACTGTCCGAAACGGAGACACTCTGACGGAGCGCAATGGAACCAAGCTCTCCCTCCGCAATTGGGCTCTGTAGCTCATACCATTGGTACTAAGCTGGAAATTCAAGCTTGAACAAGTTCCTCTAAGCCCTCTTCAATACACCTACGAAGCCGGCATGGCGTTCCTCCCAAATATTGGTGGCGGTATCTCACTGCCTCGGAGGTATTGCATACCAACGAGCCCTGCACAGACTATCCATGATGTTTCTTACTGCAATAGCGTGATCCTTGCACCCGAGAAAAGAGGTCTGTTCCCACTGGCCATATTCGTTGATAGTATTGCAGATATTCCTGATGCGATGAAAATTCTATTGGCCATAGAACCTAGGCCTGAAGATATCGGACAAGCCATCAATGAGGCAACATACATCTCCTCCAATATACAACTCCGCGAGAAGTTCGGTCAATGACGAAACTATTATGCAGAATCGTCCCCGTCGCTGCAGTAGAAGATTTCAGACAAAGCAAACTGTTGACCAAAAGAGCAATCCAAGTCTACAACCCGTCTTCGGTGAATCTCGGACTCATCGACGGAGTTACGCATGGTTTATGCTTCATTCCTTTGATGCCTGTGTCAAGGTCGCACATTGAAAATATTCAGATACAGCACGTACACCTTGACTTTCGCTCTTTTCTTTTGGAGCCTTCCTTGACTGAGGATCCATAAGCTTTACGTATCATCGCCTACCGGATGTTAGCCAGCTGATGAGTGAAGGGCAGGAGTCTGCTTGCCTAGATCCAATGTCCCCCGAACTTTGAAAGCCTTGCACACTCTTACTGGCAACGGCCACATGTAGAGTAGTAGCAGACATGTGAATTTCTCACAGGGCAAGGTAATCCGTGGTTGTCTCGTTTATGCCGAGATATATCATAACGGGACGCGAACCACGGAGAATTGCATCCGTGGTAGGTACAAAAATAAGGTCTCCTCTCGGCGGCGATGCATAGGCCGACGGTAAGACTACGCTTCGTCCGAATGAGGTCATCAATCCTCATACTGAAAAGCTGCTTTTCCATAATCCATACCTCGACGTTCTGGGACGGCAAAGCGGCAGCTTCGGGCTGTGAAAAATTGTCAGGGCTTCTATGCAGCCGAAGCTCCAGGGTTTGCAGTGCACTGAAAGGCGTTAGGTTTCGCGCATGCGGAGGACGTCCCATGGCTATATGGCGGATGAGGGCAACGTTCTTGGTTCCGAAGTTGCTTCTCAGAAATGGGCTAGGATCATCCCCCTCAAGGCATAGTCCTGTGAGAACAAACAGGTTGTAGCCATAAAGAACCAACGAGCCCTCCTGACATATCTGGCGCGAGGCTCGCAAGAGCTGAGCGGATCGTGGACAGGTAGAGGGTTTTATGGAACGGCTAGTCGTTTCATTCCATTCTCCTTCACTAACGCGCTTGTGATTGGGTACGTATAAGCTCTTAAGCACGACTTCACCAGAGCTCGCGAAGACCCATTTGAATATGTCCGTTCGAATTTCGACTGGGAGGTTGAGGAGATTGCTGCTGGTCCGACACGAAAGTTCGCCCGAAGCCATTTTTTGCCAGCGCCGGGCCACTAAAGGGAAATGGCTAGATGATGTAGAGGGATGTCGGCTCCCATCTTCACTCTGCATCAGCAATGTTACTTGGAAGCAGAATTAGGCAGCACAACTTGCATGATTCGTCGGCTGAAACTTCCAAGGCTGGCGTACATGTTCAAGCCAATCAAAGGACATTTTCAAATTACTCTACAAGGCGGGTAGCACAATAAATCCGTTAGAAGCTGTTACGGTAGCAGCACGGTCAGCACGCGCGATGTCAACAGAGACAGGAAGTCGGAGAAGTCATCCTGAGATTGGAAAGGGGAAATCTGAAGTGACAAATTCGGAAATGTTCATACTGAGAGGAACGGGGCGGTGGCTTAAACTTGAGTCTTGCTGAGTGCAAGACGTACGGCATGGTGGCAGGGCAGCAGAAGTATTCCACTGTGATATTCGAGAGATACAACAGGTGGCAGGCTCAGCAGATATAATTGGTTCTGCACGCGGGAGAGAGTGGCTTAAGTGATATCGCAATAGGATTGAATCCATGAAATTCAAATTCGCTTCTTCTTTTCACCTCGGACACCTTCACCAAAGGTTCCAAAAGAGGAAAATAGCTAGAGCTAAAGCTAATGTGGTCTGTACCCTGTATACAGACAAGAGATGATATCATTTATGCATTTGACCCATTGTCCATTTCCTAGAGTCATATAAGCGCCGCCAGATGTGTCTCGCTCGTCAGAACGCCGTAGCCTAAATCCTAGTCATCAGAAGAGTCAACTGTGGCTGTCCACCACTATATAAAGTCTGCCATGAACGTGTCATGTCGAAGAGCTGGGTCGGAGAGTCCCAACGATTTTGCTAACCGTCAACGATAAAACGTCCGCTAGCATGTGAATATTTACATCTCGCGCAAGCGCTTTGCTTGCCTAGAGTCTTCTTCTCTTTGGTCTCGTATGCGGAGTGCTTCAGTCCCGTCGTCGACTATGGACTCTTTGAACCACGGGTGTTTCAAAGCCTGCTTGGCAGTTATCCTCTGCTTCGGATCGTATACGAAGATCTTCCGTAATAAGTCGAGCAGCTGCTTGTTGAACGGAGTTGACGATGGGATGAATTCCTGAGCCGCTGTTAGCAATTTTCCGCAAATAGAATGCAAACCAACTCACATTCAGACGCTTCATTGCCTTGACGTATTTTCGTGAGGCCCGCTGGGTTTCGTTGTTAGGGTAGTCAAGCTTGTTGCGAATGAAGAATTTGGCTGCTGAGTTGGCGCTACTTCCTCTGCCAGATTGGACTTGTTTGACAATTTTGGGATCGATCTTTCCATCACAGACGGCCTCCATCATCGCGAGGTGCTCCAGGTTGTCGTGTGTTTGGAATAAGGCATCACCAGTGAAAAATTCGACAATGATGCATCCAATGCTCCATATATCGCATGGGAAACTCCATCCCAAATTCAATATGATTTCTGGGGCCCGATAATGTCTCGTCGACACGACTGACGAGTGATACTCATCGTCAAAGGTAGCGGAGCCAAAGTCTATCAAGCGTATCTCGCTGTCGAGCAGCACTCTTCTTTGACGCGCTGTGCGTGAGGTTGTGTGTGAGGAAGAAGGTATATTTCGGTTGTACGTAAATGTCTGATACTGGCTATTGACGAGGAGGATGTTTTCGGGTTTGAGATCGGTATGGATAAGGTTAAGATCGTGGAGAACTGTGAGACTTGTGAGTGATGCCTTCGGCAAAGCGTGGAAGCGTACTTACAAGCTACACTCGTAAAGAGCTGCCGGGCAAAGCTCTGAATCTGCGAGCTGGGAAATGGTACAAATCCATTTCCCTTGAGGAAGTCGAAGACACTTTGTCCTAGGAGATCCGTGACAATGCAGATGTGGTTCCGGAAATCGAAGGAATCACGCAGATGGATGCATTTGTTTCGATTGGTCTTGTCGTTCAGCGACAGTGTGGAGAGAACTCGAAGTTCAATGCGAGATGCGTCACGGTACTTCTGCACGGAGCGTATTATCTTGACGGCACACTTTGTCTTTCTTTTCTTGTCAAAAGCTTCCACGACTTTTCCAAAGGTTCCTTGGCCCAAAAGCCTCACAATGGAGTCTGCCATAGGGTTAGCTAATGAAATTTCTAGGTTTTATATGTCGCTGCTTACATCTGTCAGTGAGATCGGTATCTGGAGTGACGATGTAGTGGCCATCTTCGTCGTCAACCTTTTGGTGCTTGGGGAGATACTGCGGAATATTAGTAATTGCCAGACTGCAAGGTGGGGACCAAGGTGGGGACAACTAACATCGTGCACCACCGGTACATGGACATCAGGTGCCTTCAGAGGAGGCTTCGGGGGTGGTACATAGACTGCAAAGGCATCGTCTTGTGCCTTTCGCTTGGTTTGAGCTCGTGTTGTGGCCTGGGGCTGCGTCCGCTTCCTCTTCTGGCCAATAGTGACATCTTCGTAGGAATTGCTTGCCCCACTGCTACCGTACGAGCCTAGGGACGTTGGTGCTGTTGTTTGGAGCGATGTTGTGCGGTCTGTTGATAATGAAGCGTCCGAAGAGTTTTCTCCAAACCTTGCAGGGTGCGTGGAAAAGGCTGGACTATCGTGGTAGCCTGTGTCATATCCTTGATCAACCTTCCGTTTCCTCCCAGCCATCGATTGCGCTGACCCGGCCGCGGTAGCCTTTCCTCCCCTTCGACTCGCTGTCCTGGGAGGTGGCTTTGGGGGAGGTGAGTCGTCATCGATTACAATAATCTCTTTAGGAATGCCATTCTTGTAAAATTCCTGCCAGTCCGGCTTCTTTTGATTCCGAGGGCGTGCAGACGCCGATTGTGACGTTGCCATGGAGGCTGCGTGAGAAGGCTGTTTTGAAGATTGTGGAGATCTTTGATTTCGGGTGTATGACGAGTTCGAGTTCGTGTTCGTGGTAGGGAAGGTATGGTAGGAAGCCGTTAATCGTGGCGCAGGCACGCTATTATTGGCGGGGTAAGATGAAGAACTCGCAGAACAAGGGTTATGCTGGGCATAACCATACTGTGAATGATGTGCAGGTATAGTGGTCGTCGCAGTGGACGGTGTAGACATTCTTGTAATATGTGTCCAAGATTTCCAAGCCCGGCTGTTGGAGGGTGCAGATCCTGCTCACCCAACCCTGCGTGTTGGACAGGTTGAGAAAGGTCTCGACCTATTTCATTGCAATAGCGTGCTCCAGAGGGATGTCGGGTAGAAGTATTGATATGGGGGACATTTGCTTTCGATCCGTGTTGCTTCTGAGGCCGAATCACGGTCTGAAGGGGCTCAATTGCAGAAGGCTTTGTCAGTGCCGACGAGGACGCCTCATCGGGTTTGAGAGTCCACCATTGCTTTCTGGTTGGCCACTTTCCGAATTGTAGCCTGTAGTCGACGTTGGAAGCACAGAGGACGTGAATTTGAGGTTTGTGGGCGGGTGATGTCGGTGGTGTTGGCAAGTCGTGGTGATCAAGGTCTCTCTGCGTGTAGCCGGCGGAGGTTGAAGGTTGCTTTAGCGGCCCCAATCCTTGTGCGATGATCGAAGCAAATTCGTTCGGCGGCAACTAATGACACAACCCACGCCCGCACTTGCCCCTGCCGCTTATTGGGCCATCCGAGCCTGAGGTGATGGGCCCAAGGCCGATGTCCTGGCATCATTTCAACCGGCCTTATCACCGCGAAATATTTTTACTAGTGCTCCGGTCACTCATGGCTACCCGAGTTTTCTTTACCAACTACATTAATTGTCTTATTTGCCCGTCGAGATGTAAAAGTAAAGTACAAGACAATTCTTCCTTGATATCTGCTAAGAGCTTTGATCATTTTGCCCGAGTCCATCTATGCCAAAAAGAATGATCAATCTGATAGCTATCCCATGAACGGTCCGCGAGCTACTCTACCTTGCCTCGCAGGCAAAGGCCGCATTTGAAAGTTCGTATCATACACAGGAATGGATCACCGCCCAACGCCTCGCCAATGCTTAAATGCAGGACGTGGATCTCGTCAAAATACGACGATGATTCATTCTCGACTCTCAGGCACGTTGTAGCCCTTCATCAGTGACCGCGGCGCCCTGCCATCCGTTTCGAGCACCAGCAACAAGTCCCGAGCTTGAATGCCTGGCTCTTTGTCTTCGTCCCAATCGCTAAACTGCCCTCCCCTCAGTGCGGCAGCTGGTCGTACTCCATTTGGTGTGGAAGAATTAGAAGCAGCAAGAGCAGCACTGATTCTGGCAGGTGTTGGCACAGGACTTGAGACTGCTTTAGGAGTGTTCGTCCCTCCCGTCATCCACGAGTAGGACTTCCCCTTCTTGCCAATCAGGCTGCCGAGGGCACCTCGAGCTGTCTCATTGGCAGACTTGTGTTGTTGAGCTTCAGTGAACTTTGACTCCGCCAGCTTTTTATCCTTCTTCGTGGTCTTCTTTTCGGCCTCGAGAGGCGACATACTTGTGATATCGAGAGCGCTAGGTGCAGAAATAGAGCCTGATCGGGTGGCTTCAGGATTCGCGGAAGCACTTCGCCGAGCACGTTTCGCAAGGCGGGATTCTTCTGCGGCGCGGTCTGCCTGAGAGGCTCTCCGGAAAATCTCAGCAATCTTGTGTCGGGTAGGTATAGCTTCGGTACTAGTAGGATCGCCATTGGCGTGGGAATGGGTGCCTAGCAGATTGTCAGCATCTTCAGTGACATTTCGTGGGAGCGGGAAGTTCATACGTTTCATAGAAGGGGCCGCCGCCAGACCATTAGCAACCTCCTCACCAGCAGGGCTTGCAGGAAGTACAGCTGCAACCGACTTCCATTCCGTCGGCACCCTCCCTTTAGAATGATCTCGTCGCTCTTGAGCAAGTCGAGCTGAGAGGTCAACAAGGCCAGTCATACGCTCCTTCGCCGCAAGTGAAATCAATTTCAAGACATCACCTAGAGTTCCCCCCTCTCTAGAATGAAGTATGGTTTCTCCTTGGTCGATGATCTGTGAAGCACCGTCGAGGCCGTTTACAAGTGTCCGCTGAGGTGGACGATCAATCCCTTTCGTCGCATAGTAGAGACCTTCCTTCGGAGACTTGATGCCTTGCTCATACGTTCGGTCGTTCAATCTCCTCTCAAGGGGGTCTCCAGCAAGGAACATCTTCCACAATGCATGTTGACTGTGTCGCGCTGTCTCCCAATTTGCTTGGTTCTCTTTCCGCCTCTGAATCTCTTCAGGTGTCAATTGCTCAGCACTTGGTTGGTTCAGGTAGGAGCTGGCGCCATAACCGTAGCCACCGCCCTCTCCAGCAGGAGCTTGGATATTCTCGAAGCTGCTGCTGGCTGAGTTTGTGCCAAAGCTGGTATTGTGAGTTTGAAACGAAGATCCCGGCGTCCGTTGACCGAATGAAGGAAAAGAAGTCGCAGTCAGGTTGCGCTCCTCCTCGTCAATATTCACACCGGTTCCTGCCAGCGTATCTTCGAGACTGCGAATATCTGTAGCCTTCTCTACGGGTCTTGACGGCGGTCCCATTGAGCCTGGTGGAGCAGGCGCAGGCATCATACCGTTAATAGACACCGTATTTCCCGGGCCATCTGCCCTCATATCTGACATCACAGAGAAACTAGGCGAACCATAAGATGATGGCGCACTAGGCGAAAGACGAGGTCTTTTGTTTGCTGGTAATTGCGAATAAGGCATGGAAGGCGACTGCTGCGTCGGAGAGGGAAAGTTCATGTGATTCGATGGTGGCGGTTGCGAAAATGGTGGTGAGAAGGCACTGCCAGAACCAGAATGGCGCTGGACGAACGGTGGACGCTGGTGCGTCATGGTGTTCTGCTCTGCCATGTTGGGCTATCAAGGTGCTTGCGACTTGAGGTGAGCCGGTTCGACCTCGCTGAAGAACCGCGAGCCGTACCGCTCCTGAACAGCTCTCGTCGCTGCGACCATCACCAAACGTAGTTTTCGGCCTCAAGCTAAATTCTTTTTGATGGAATCCGTTGTGCTCAGCCGGCGTTAGCAATAGCAACGTGGTGAGTAGCGAGCGACTTTAAAGGCTGCGGGCGAAGTCTCAGCCTAGAGCCGCACTAACGGATCTCCAAACGTTCATGCCTTAGCTGCACCTTTCCCCTTTCTATTCACTTTGCCAATACGGCCATGCATTTACGAAAAGGTGGCTACATATAGCCCACAACCATTAAGCGCAAAGTACCTAAGTCCGTCAAGGGTCATACAGTGTTGGCCGCAAACACAATTCTGGAACCGGCAGCCTCGAGGACAGACGACTTGTTGACATTTGCTCTCGGCCTTCGATAAGACTCCAGTGATAATCAAAGCAAAAAGCCCTCGAGCTATATATCATGGCAACAAAGAGGAAAGCGTCGGCTATGGCGTCTGTCGCCGATGATGATCCTGTGGATCCTTCAGATGAGTTCTCATTCATCGGACTTGGTGGTTGCCAGGAGGTTGGCCGCTCGTGTCACATTATACAATACAAAGGCAAAACTATTATGGTACGAGGTCATATAGCAAAACCTCGGTCGATCGCCGGACTGACTACTCGGTAGCTTGATGCAGGAATGCATACCGGCAAAGAGGGCACTGAAGCAATGCCATATTTCGATACATTTGACCTTGAGACCATCGATATCCTCCTCATCAGCCAGTACGTCCTATCTTTTCCTTTCTCCGTCAGTGCAGTCGTAGACAAACATCTCGAGGAGGGTGGGTTGGGATTTTCCAACAATGAGGATTCGAAGACGAAAAATGACAACTCCGAGAGACAGTCATCATTGCAGGAGAGTTTGCTCAAGCCGTTCCCTGGGATCGCCAGCCAGTCGGATTGTATTATTAGAGCAGACAGGCAATACAAATCTGTTCACCGTTCACTGTTCACCATCTTCGTACTTTTTAACGCCATGATCTTCATGCCTGCGCTTTCTCTCTCCTCTCTCATCTCTCATCTGCCACGCGTTGAGAGTATGTGCCACAGAAAGCCAGCCAAGCTGATGATGTCCAATCAGTTTTCATCTCGACCATGTCGCCGCTCTACCCTTCGTTCTCTCCAAAACTCCGTTCAAAGGCCGAGTCTTTATGACACACCCAACAAAAGCAATCTACCGATGGCTTATCCAAGACTCGGTGCGCGTATCCAACACCTCATCCACCTCAGACCAACGCAACGTTCTCTACACCGAACAAGATCACCTCGGCACGCTCTCTCAAATCGAGACAATCGACTTCTACACGACTCATACCGTCTCTGGCGTCCGGATCACACCTTACCCTGCCGGTCATGTATTGGGCGCAGCAATGTTCCTTATCAACATTGCTGGCCTCAACATATTTTTTACAGGTGACTACTCCCGTGAGCAAGATCGCCATCTCGTTGCCGCTGCCGTCCCTCAAAATGTGGGCAAGATCGATGTCATGATAACCGAGTCCACATTTGGTATCTCTAATGCCCCCCCGAGAGCGGAACGTGAAACCGCCCTCCTGAAGTCTGTATCCGGCATTCTGAACCGTGGCGGCAAGGTTCTCATGCCAGTTTTCGCCCTTGGCCGGGCTCAAGAACTCCTCCTCATCCTCGAGGATTATTGGCAGCGCCATCCGGAGCTGCAAAAAATACCCATATACTACACTGGCCAAACGGCACGAAAATGTATGGTGATCTACCAGACGTACATCAGCGCGATGAATGACAACATCAAGCGCATTTTCCGCGAGCGGATGGCGGAGGCAGAAGCAAGTGGAAATGCGAAGGGTGTCAGTGCAGGACCTTGGGACTTCCGCTTCGTGCGCAGTTTGCGGAACCTAGAGCGGTTTGACGACATGGGTGGGTGCGTCATGCTGGCTTCGCCTGGTATGCTGCAGTCAGGGATGAGTCGTATGCTACTCGAGAGGTGGGCTCCGGACCCGAGGAATGGCGTTGTGATGACAGGTTACAATGTTGAAGGCACGATGGCACGGACTATCTTGCAAGAGCCGGAGAGCATTCCTTCGATAATGAGTGGAGGCGGGGGTGGAGTTGGTCAGAGTATGGGGAAGAAGACCAAAGGAGGAGAGGATAACATGGCAATGATACCGCGGAGGTGCACTGTTGAAGAGTTCAGCTTTGCAGCCCATGTCACCGGTATCGAAAATGTCGAATTTGTGGAGGAGATGGGAGCCCCACACGTTGTGAGTTCATGACTTAACATTTTCCGCAGATTACGCATACTTATCAGGATACAGATCCTCGTCCACGGCGAGAAGACCCAGATGGGCCGTCTATGGTCCAAATTGATGAGCAATAACACTCACAAGAAAACCGCAATCACAGTCTACCGTCCAGCAAATAATCAAGAGGTGCGAATAGCGTTCCGAAAAGACAAAGTCGCTAAAGTCGTGGGGCGGTTGGCCGATGTGCCTCCACCGAAAACAACAGATCCCGAAGACTCTCGCCTGCTCAGTGGCGTCCTAGTGCAGAACGGGTTCAAGTTGAGTTTGATGGCACCTGAAGATCTTCGTGAGTATGCCGGTTTGACAACCACTACAATCATGTGCAAACAGCACGTGACACTAAGCGCAGCGGGGGTCGATCTTATCAAGTGGGCACTAGAAAGTACCTTTGGTGCAATTGAAGAAATCAGTGGAGGGGAGCCCGAGGCCAATGGCCAAAACAAGCACGTGAACGGGAGTATTAATGGTAATGGCTATACTAAAGATGGCACACGAGATGAAGAGCACGAAGAAGAAATAGCTGATGAGGAGATCGTCGCCGAGAACCCCCGCTCCTTCCTCGTCATGGGCTGTGTGAAGGTGACCTGGACAGGACGTTCAAAGGAAATCGAGCTTGAGTGGGAAGGTAACACCATGAACGACGGGATCGCAGACGCAGTCATGGCCGTACTACTCACAGTGGAAAGCAGTCCGGCTGCTGTGAAGTACTCGTCCAACAAGCGCTCACATTCTCAACATGACCACGCTCGCGGCAAGCCGCGGAATATACATGCAAGTCTGACGCCAGAAGAGCGTTTTTCGCGCCTTTGTATGTTCCTAGAGGAACAGTTCGGACAGTCAATCACGCCCATCGAGCATCCGAAGCTCAGGCACAACGAAGTCAAGCAATCGGAAATTGATGAGGTCAAGTCGGAAGAAGATGAGGAAGAAGACATAGATGAGATGGAAGCACGAGAGAGAGCTCGACTAGCGAGTTTGGGCATTCCGGTTCCAGGACTGGAAATCAAAGTCGACAAACACGTTGCGAAGCTGTGGCTTGAGGACTTGGATGTCGAGTGCGCGAATGCGGTCCTTAGGGATAGAGTCAAGGCAGTCGTAGAACGAGCAGTGGAGACTGTAGCTCCGCTATGGACGGTAAAGTGATTGGCATTGCGAGATGCTGGAACTGGCCATGGAGTTCTATGGACATTCTCTATTAGTCCTCTCTAAGGACATTAACCTGTCGGCGCCAGCGTGCTTGCATTCCCTGATTCTTCCAGTCTCTCCACAAACGAGGTTGCAGGTGTATCATTATTCACTTGACGAGTCGGTTCTTTGCCGGTCGACAACTTGTCGGCATGAATCTTGAAAAATTTCTCGACCACGTCTGCAGTCCTGGTTCCAATAAGATCGATCTCTTCGGGCGTAGAGTTGTAAGGTGGCGCCACCAAAATATGATCGCCCCGTTTTCCATCCACTGTCCCATTCCCAGGATATAGTGAAATACTGTAGGGCTCCTCCATCCCAAGGTCATGCACCCCCAATGCGACTTTCAACAACGGATCAAAAGGCTCCTTCGTCCTCTTATCCCGTACAAATTCAATCCCCCAAAACAGGCCCTTACCCCTTATATCCCCAACGTATTCATGCCCCTCTAGTCTCTTCCTCAAAATTCCCTCAAGCCTCTTCCCAGACTCTCTCACCCTTTCCATCATGCTGGGCTCCCTTACAATCTTATTCACAGCCAGCGCCGCCGCGCAAGCAACCGGATGACCCTGATATGTCTGCCCGTGCGAAAACGCCCCGGTCCCTTTGCTTAGCACATCGATTACTTTATGGTTGACTAGCATGCCCGCAACGGGGGCGTATCCACCCCCAAGCCCCTTGCCAATGGTCTGGATGTCCGGACAGACTCCTTCGTCTTGCCATGCGTGTAGCGTTCCGCACCGGCCCATGCCGCACATAACTTCGTCGAGAATGAGGAGGGCGCCGTATCTGTCACAGACGGCTTTCATAGCTTTGAAGTAGCCGGGTACAGAAGGGACGCATCCGAGGGCTGCACCTACAATAGGCTCTGCGACAAATGCGCAGACAGTTTCAGGACCAACACGCTGGAACTCTTCATCGAGTTCCTTTGCGAGCCGAGCAACGTATGATTCCATACTCTCACCCTCTCCCATGCCCCGATAAGCATAGCAAGGAGAGACATGTGACGTGTTTGTACTGAGGAGCGGCTCATAGAGCTCCCTTCTTGCAACATGGCCACCGATCGACAACGAGCCCAGCGTTGTCCCATGATAGGACTGCTTCCTCGCGATGAATCTGCAACGCTTTGATTGTGGAGGCGTAAGCTCCAAGAAGTACTGCCGAGCCATCTTGGCGGCGGCTTCCATGGCCTCGGATCCTGAACTAACAATGAATGCCCTAGCCATTTGATAGTCGGTAGATGCTATCAAAGACTCGGCCAGAGCTTCGCCAGCAGACGTGCCATAGAACAGCGAATGGCAGTAGGAGACTGCATTCATTTGATCAACCACAGCTTGTTTGACAACCTCATTTCCATGGCCAAGGCAAGCCACCGCCGCACCACCAGTAGCATCAATGATCTCTTGTCCATCGTCTAGAGTCAAAATGAGTCCAGAGGATTTCACGACTTTTTTGGGCAGTTCGTGAAGCGTGCGATGAAGCACTGAGCTCAGTCCCTCAGGCTTTGGACCTCGCCTGACGTTGTGGGTCGGGAGCTTTCTGTAATTTGTCTGTACTTCATTTGCTGTAGCTGCTGCGGTCTGTGGGTCGGACAACCCATCTGATATAGATGGACCTTTCATACCGAAGTCTTGACGATATACCTCTCTGGCTTCCTGAAATTAGCCCCCAATCAATGCTCAAGGTCACGAATGCTCTGCTAGAATAACTTTGAAAAGTTACGGCAGGACAATTAGGAAATATCTCTATGGCTAAAGTTGTATCCAAAACAACCACATCTCAGTAAAGCGATGCGTACCGGAACAGAGCATTGGCAGGAAGGCGGTCCCGCTTTATAGCTATCTCCACGTTCCAAAAGATGAGCAAGGGACCTCGGACAAGAAGTCCAATCTCCAATTTTGGAAAGTGGGCGGAATGCTTCCGCCCCGCTTGCCTTTCCCGCACGAACTTTCAGCGATTCCTCACTATCAAATCCCATTACACGCCATTACAACTCAAGCTTTCACATCAGATCCAACACAATACATTCGCCATGTCCCACGCTCGAATTGAAGAAGTCTCCGACTCGGACCCTGAAATCGACGACCCCGACGACTTCGACCCCGGCGACTCGATCATTGTACCCGCCAACATTCCCCCACCCTCCTCCTTCCGTGCTCCTCAGCCGTCACAACAACCACCCGCACAGTCCCAATTCCTCCAACCTAGCCCTCCCAGCGCCCCGAAACCGAACAAAGAAACCATAAAGACCTACCAGACCCTCTACCCCGTCTACTTCGACGCCTCCCGCACACACTCCCAGGGCCGGCGCGTATCCCGCAACCTTGCCGTCGCCAACCCGCTCGCTCGCACCCTCGTCGACGCCCTCCAGTCTGCTTGTGGGCCCCTACACCCGCTCCCTATCGCCTTTGAGCCTGACAAGCTGCACCCGAAAGACTGGGCCAACCCGGGCCGCGTCCGCATCCAGCTTTTCTCCCCGACCACCCACAAACCCTTGCATCCAGTGATCAAGAACAAGAGGCACCTATACCAGCTGGTGGCGCGGTATCTGAAGGATCATCCAACCACAGAGCAGAGTCCGATGGAACTGCGGATCCAGGGCTTGCCGGTGCCGGAAAAGTTGGAGAAGCCGGCCGTGCCGCGGGGTTGGAAAATCAACGAGATTCTGCCGCTGCACAGTCCGGCGATGAGCGGCGGAGGAGTGAGTGAGAACTTCTTCAAGGACATGATGGCGGAAATGCAGCAGCAGAGTGGAGCTGGGGGAGCGGGAGGACAGTTGCCGGCGGGGATGGCAGGGATGTTGAACGGGATGGGTGGCGGTAGTGCCGGAGGGGGCTCGGAAGCGGGAGGAAGTGGAGGAGAGACGAAGAAGAAAAAGGACAAGAAGAAGGCGAAGGGCTGAGTGGAGCTTCGGGTTTCCCTGTCACCATGCCTACAGAGGAGAAAGAGAAGCACATGGTTGTAATCCAGAGATTGATCTGAAACGTACACTAATGGGAGACGAGCAGAGAGTATGGGTTTAAGCAGCCACGAACGTGATCTGGATTGCACGGCGCATCTGGTGGGCGAAACGAACGGTACTTGGGAGCATAGCGCTGGCGTTCAATCTTACTCGTAAGCGATCTATCTACAGCTGCAAAATTTCCTGCGTGCAAAAGGCGAGAAGAAAAGGAAATAGAAATGATTTCCAGAGGCCATCATGTGGTCCTTAAGCAATCCCATATCAACCATCTGCCAATACACTCGCTATGACCGTCAGTAATACATTTTCAACCCAAGCTTAATCGTAAACTCACCCCATAGTCCTTCCCAGGGAAGTTCCAAATCCAACAAGATGGCCAAGTGGCCAGTTTGAAATACTTTTGTCTTTGCCGCGCAATCGTGCCGCTCCTAATACCAACCGTCAAAAGACACGTAGTATTCAGGCCACACGTAGCAATTGTGGGGACTTCTACTTAACCATTCGGTGGGAAATGGAGCTTCTTTGGCCGGCCCACCTACTCTTCTGCATCTATGCATGCTCGCACAAGGAGCCCACGACTGTGAACGCAAAGGGTAGACGATAGGGATAGAAGGCGATAGGGAAGTCCACCTGGCCGTTCACGATCATGCTCTCGCAGCACGTCAGACCAGCTTGAATTTTCCGTCGTCTCATCCAAGTCCCCATCCTTCCATCGAATCATTTCTCTCGGCCACGGTATTCTGCCCTTCTTCCCATTCCACATCCGTCATAGGATCATCAACGGCCACGTGCTGGCCAAAAACCGCGTCCCACTGATCCCAGTCAAAGTGTCCAGTCGACATCTCTCGACCAACTGTCGCACGGGGATTGGTGGCTCCGCCAAAGTTCGGTGTAGGTGCATTATGGGTCTCTTGGACAAAGTTGTCAGAAACGACTGTATTGGCGGCAGAGTCGGATGCTTGAGTGACGGATGGAGAGGCATTTGGGGGGTTGAAATAGGGAACGGACGAAGGCATAGGCGGCACTGGATTGCTAGAATCACTGGGGATTTCTCCCGAACCTAGCCTAGGAGCGACAACTGGGTTCCAACCTCCACGAGTCGGATCCCTGGCATTCGAAGGCTTTGACACCTTGAAACGAAAAGGTGCAGGCTCTTGCTGGCTTGAACCATTCTGTGGACGTGGTCCACTCGGGGCTGCAAATCTTGGGTCATTTGCGGCAGTCCCAGTCTCTGGTGTCCAACGAGCATCGTCCTCCGACGCTTTCATAATATGTTGCGCGCCCACAACGTAGGCAGAGCCTTTCGATTGAGTCATCGGTATCGCGTCTTCTCTGAGAGACTGCGCGATCTTTTCTGATTCACTCAGAGGCTTGGCAATTCCAGCTCGAACTTGATCGTCCTCGGTCCATAAAACGTTTGGATCAAGTCCCGCTCTTTGCCAGGCTTTGTCTCGGAGACGGCGTAGCATGTCCCAGGCTTCGCGGCCTCCTTCTCGTAGAGGCCGCTGCACAGTCACCCCGTCTTCTCCGCTTACAATTCCCCCGTCGGGCCCTGATAGAGAGAAGATCTTGTCGATCAAAGCGCGTGACCTAGGCGCCTCTACACTATTCGGGCGCTCGTGCAGGTCTATTAGCATGATCATCGCCGCATGCATAGGCTGGTGGTTTCCAGGCCAACTCCACTGGAAGGGCTGAAAGGCGGGATCCGTCGCAAGTGAGATGAATTTGCGCATGAATCCATGACAGTGACGAAGAGCACATTGGCGCGTGGTAGTCCACAGCTTGCTCTTCGCATTCTTCAAGAATGGTACGTAAGCAACACAATACACCTTATCGATCCAGAGGGACAAGAGTATCCGAGCCCATTTGTGAAACGCAACCAATGTATTCCAATGGTACTGGACAGTGCTGTCGTAGAGACCCTCTGCCGGAGTCATACCCAGAAACGGCCTCAAATCGTCCTCGCTTGGAGGTTTAGCCAGCGCATGGTCGAAATCAGCAACAAGGGAGTGACCTTGCGCGTCACGATCAGGTGTGAAACCCATCTCTGGAATCCCCTTGGTCGGTATCCTTCTGATGATAGCATTGAGATCCTCCTCTACTTCGCCGAGAATGTTGCGCACTTGTTCCATGTCCTTTCGAGTGACGGGCGTTGTGCCAAGGTGTATTTTCAGCAGCCGGCGAGTGCCCAAAGACATTATAAATCTGCCCCTTAGAACCATGTTGTGCACAGACACCATTGATGGCCTCTTTCTCGCCGTAGGCTCGTCGGGATTATCCCTCGCCCTCTCGCCACTTCTGACTGCAGTTTCGTATTCGATGCCCTCGGGTGTCTCAAGTAATTGGTCCTTTACCTCAGAAACCATTTCGACATCCCAAAAACCGTCATTAATAAGTGGCGGTAGACCACTAGAGACCGAGACCATTGTGTCTGACATGACCACGTGCCACCAGAGACGTCTTCGTGCTTCCACCTCCCATGGTTCGAAATTGAACAAAGTCGGCTCTCGATGCAGGCCAAGCATCTGCGCAACTCTCAGAGCCATACCCACAAACAAGCTGCTCGTGAGCGGCTCTTCTTCCTTGGCAATAATAATTGCCAAGGTGAGGAAAGCGGCCAATGAAGGAATTGACGCAATTCGGGGGAAGTTAGCTGAGATCAGACAGCGCGTGATCTGGTCATGGAAGCCAGCCGATAGAGAAGCTCGTTTCGTGTTTGGGAACCACTCCTTCAAACCTCGAATCGAAATGCTCACCGAGCCCGCGTACCAAATGGCGTACAGCAGTGGCAGGAATTCTGTGTTGGGAATTGGCGCTCCAGATTCCCGCTTGTTCTTATACCAGTCCCAGAATTGCTCGTACAGCTTCAGCACCCTTGGGGGATATACCATGGGCATGGGGCCGTGAACTCCAGACAACCAGCAGCGGAATAAGATGTGGCTTTGTCTTTCAGATGGCATGCCGGCCAGTATGTCAGAGCTCAATCGCCGGAATCGAGAAGGGTGCGAGTCCATGGTTTGCAAAAGCACAGATTTATCGAACGCATTACGAATACACGCTTCGCAGTCACCACGAAGTTGAGATTTTGCGTGGTGGTCACTGTCGCTGGCTTTATGAAAGCTATATCCGTGTTGGTGGCTATCTTCCGACCCGTCAGACACCGGGGAATCCTCTCTTTCTCCATCATCGAGGCACTGTGGGTCGCCGATGCCGTTTGCATTCGAATACCGATTTTGGTCGCGTAGCAGGACGTTGAGTTGGTCAAGTTCATCGGATACATACGCCCAGAAGGTTGAACCAACATAACGAGTGCGGCCCCCTTCCTGGATGCTCAAGTAGCCCATGTTTATATTTTCTAGAGGATCTGCAGACTCCCCAGAACTGGCCGACGGAAGTTGGAATTCGGCAGTTGCCTTTCGGGGCCGGCTGCCCTTGGATGGTCTTGAATCATGAGCGCCAAGTTGCCGGAGCTCGTCCACCTCTTTGTCTCCTGTGAAACCATGGCCATTTCTCTTCTCCTTGCGAATACCAAACTCCGGCAGCGCCTTGTTGCTAGCTTCTGGGTTGTTGTTCCTGTTTAGTGCCTCAACCAACTGCGTCAGGCGGTCTAAGCGACTCTCTATGGAGCCACTGGTAGCAGGTGTAGCCGCGGACTCTTGGCCTCCAGAGCCATTAGAAGATGGCGATGTGTTATCAGCCGAGCTTTCTCTCTGGTAGTTATCAGTCTTTTTACGCTTGGCCGCGCGTCTTGTTTCTTCTGGGCTGGATTCGTTGACGACAGATTCGGAACGATTGTTCGTGCTGTAAGCGCATTGGTCCTGAGTCTTGAGGCAGTTACCACAAACGGGGTGAACCTGTGAAACACATGCGTCAGAACGCACTGACTAGAAATGCAATGTAGCGCCTAACTTTGTCACACTTAATCTTCCGTTTCCGGCAAGTCTGACAACTGTAGCTGGCTCTGTTTCTGGTGATCTGCTTCTTCTCCGCAGGCGTCGCAGTAGTATTCATTTTGACCGTTGTGAGTTTGGCATGAGGGGCTAGAGTTAGCTGCACTCCATCCCCGCTGAGGATCTCATACGAAGAAGGTTCAAGTTAGGGTTCTCGCTCAGGGGAGGGGTCAATGCTGACTCAACCCAGGTGCTGATACGGATAGTCCGGAACCCTGCGTCTCGACTTGAGTTGAACAAGAGCCGCTCTCTAGTCAAACGTTTGCCCATTGTGATGTCAAAATGCCATTGGGGGGTAGGCTGACCAATATTGGATCCTGCAGCGGCGCCAAGGCTTCGGCTTGCGTACCACGAAGTACTGATCGTGCTGAGTTTTGCGCGGTCCTCTTGGTGTGCGCCTCGAAAGCCAGGGAGGTCTATGGGACCCTTCGAGTCTTCCCCTCCACGGCTGCTTCATAACATCAGAAGCAGGTGGATTGACAGCAGTCGTAAGCCATGGCTTCAGGGAGGGAGATGCGATGTTCATCAACGGCGGATCTATTCACCGTTCTCTGTATAGGAAGAACGTCGTTCCAAGCTGCCTTTGACACATCGCAAGCAAGCCTTTGATATCAAAATTGACAGTGTGGAGAAAGAGGATCCAAGATGCACGTCTGGGAGGAGCCATCATATGATGATTTTCAATTCTCTTTCGACTTCCTCGCGACGCTCATAACGGATATGAAGGACAAACAGGCCATATTAACTTACTTACCATGCTCAGCGTCAGTTGCGTACATGCACCAATTTGTTGGAAAATCACTCGAAGGTTAGTTCCCCTTATGAGTCGTCGATTCCAGCTATATCCAGAACAACTTGTAACCACTCATTCTGCTTTAGGAGCCTGTCAAAATATTCGAGAAACCTGTTATGGATCCAAAGGCTACCAATGCTGGGCCATTGTCCATTACCTGGATGGGTCAACGGGCGCCATCACAGATTATCCACACCAAGTATTCCAAGCAACCTTGAGAGACAGCAGTATCTATGTCCTAGATCTCAGCAGCGCTCAACACAGTCATTACGAACCAGTTGTCCCTTGGGCTCAGTACCAGCAACAGCAACTAGTTAGAGTCTATTCGAAGAAACTACTCGAATCATTCGAAAAGAATCTCAGAGATGTAAACGAGCGCGACCTTTCCGCCAACAGCACTGTTCGCATTGTCCTCGATCAAACTGCGAAATGTTTCGAAAAAGGCGTTGACGACTGGCTGAAGGGTTGGAAATTAACAATTGCCCAAATGGAGGTCTCCTTCAACTGTCTTTCAAGAAGAGTTGGTCCAAATTCCTCAACTTCGTCCACAAAGGAAGTTGGCAAATATCTGGACTATGTTGGAATGAAGCGCACTGGACAAGATATAAACACCCAGGCTCCTGCCTATAGTATGTGCCAGAGAGCTTCTCCTCAAGGCAAGCCTATCACGGTACAAGATTCGAATCCGGTAATAAACCCAAGCTACATGCCATTCCAAGAGCCGGCGCAGGGGGGAAACAGGGGGGGATACGAGAAATATTGGACATCCTCACAATGGTATGAGGGAACCCAAAGGACGTGAAAATGAGACACTGTTGTCGTTCTCATGCTCGAAATTCATAGATCATACTTGACTCCTTTGTTGTAGCTTGTTTCACCGCGTCAGCTCTCATTTGTAATTTGCTTTCAAGCGCGGGAACAATTCCAGAGCACCCTCATAATAGACTTCCCTCCTCGACTTCTCATCCGTCTCAAACTCGCCCAAATTCTTGGTAAAATACTCGATCGACGGCGCCGGCGCATTCGGAAAGTCACTCCCAAACATCACGTGCCCCAGCTTCGCCAGTTCAAAGAGTGCCTTTAGCGTGATCGGGTTCGCGGAGAGCGCTGTATCAAAGTAGAACAGTCGCGCCTCCTCAATTATCTCCTCTGTCGATTTGCCAATATTAAAGGGCGAAAGGGGCAGCAGCGCTGCAGGCCTGTGGATCAAATACGGCAGCGTGCCTCCGGCATGCGAGAGGATGATCTTGCAGCCCGAGTAGGTGCGCAGCGTGTTGTTGACAATGAGTTCCATAGCCGTCCGGCCCGTCTCATGCGGATAGTCGAACATGGGCTGCGGCATGGACTTGTTGATGAGGTTCGTATCCACGGGATGCGTAGGATGGATGAAGACTACCGCCTGCCGGCTGAGCTCTGCCCAAATGAGTTTGAAGTCCGGGTGGCCGAGGTAGTGGTTGTTGGATCCGTAGCGGGTGAAGAGGGTTACGCCGTCGGCATGGAGGACGTCGAACATGTATGCGATCTCCTTGAGGCAGGCTTCTGTGTCGAGTAAAGAGGGAACGGATCCAAAAAAGCCGTAGCCCTGTGGGTCGTCGTCGCGGAGCTTGGCGACGTAGTCGTTCAGTTGGCGGGCGAGGGCCGCTGCTTTGGCAGGGTCCTTTTCAATAGATGGTCCGGGAGCCGTCACAGACAAGATGGCCGTTTTGTTGCCGACGGTCTAGGAAAGGGCCTTGTCGGCTTCGAGAGTCCATGGTGGAATATACCATCCTGACGGGTCTCCACCGGCAGTTTTGAGAGCTGCTGGACATTAGCCTCATGTCAAAACTGGCAAACCATCCACTCTGCATATAGATTGGACCTGCCTTTGGTAAAAGCAGGCGGGTAGACGTGGTGATGCACATCAATCTTCGACATGTTCAATGTTGCTTCGAGATTCGGATTGCTTTAGAAGCTTTGGATACCGCTAGAGCAGGTTTGAAGAAGATCGATGGCAGTGGTACGGGAAACTGGATCGACCACCTTCGATATAAGAGAGAAGCCATCTCATATACGCACTAAATGCTGGCTCAGCTTGTGCAACTTTTGGTCTCGCGGAGTCTGCAACATTGTGTGACTTCTCGCTGGCTTCTGCTGAAGCGGCCACCAACCAACAGGAAACTGTCTCCCCTCTCTGCAAGACCACCTCTTCCGAATGCTCTTTGGAGTCTCCCACTATGTGAGACAGATGGCGCTTGCAAGAGCCATGGCGGCGACCACCGCCACTTCGTGCGCGATTTGCCACAACCACGGAGTAACGTCCATCATGGCCTCATACGGCTAGTGTCTCATCAAATCGCGGCCAAATTGTTCTCGGACGAAAGTTCTCGCCTTCAATCGATATTGGAGTACTAAAGCGGTGCCTCTGCTTACCACTCGAACCGGTAGTATAGTTTAGACCCTCAGAAGAATATTGCGAGGCTGTCAAGATGTGGTGTTTCCGGTGTGACGAGGTAATCAATGACTCTCAACTTCTCACAATGGTTTTCCGGAGCAGCGCACTTGTCATTCGGACTCCCCAAAGGCTGCGTAATTGAGCACGCAAAAGTCTCGTCAAGCACTTCAAAGACATCGATACTCTGATAATGCTCATTCTCGGTTTGTACCGTTGGCTGCTTCATTACACTGGTCTTGAAGCCATATCCCCAATCGTCTTATCGGTGAACTCTAAGAAGTTTTCGTTGATGTAATCGCAGCACGTGGAATGAGACTCTATGTATGCCCATATCATTCTTACCCTATTACAGGGTAATCATTGCTCTGAAACGAAGTCTGAGGACGGTGGTGACAGTCGGATGTGAGGTTCCACGAAAAGTTTCTGTTGTTGTGAATGTTGACTCAAGGCAGAAGTTCTGCCGTCCAGTCCTTGCCAGTCTGCTGCAACCCCGCGAATATCAAGAACTTGTGATACGAGCTTGCCAATTCTACCCAGGAAACTCCCCTTTGCTCAAGTCGAACTGAACGCTGTAGTAGTAATTGGCTTGACGCCATTCAGCACTGCAGCCAGAGACATCAGCTCCCAAAATACATCATTGTAAATCCACCCCATAGCCGTTGAGCTTCTTCACCTCATGACTGGCGGCCTACTCTCCTTATTCCAAACAACCCTACTCCTTACCCACTCCACCGCTTCCCTCACGCCAGTCCCCTTCAATGCACTAACCGGCAACACCCTACTATCCCTTACCATCCCCCCTTGCTCTCCTTCAAATACCCTCCTCACAAACCCCTCCTTAATCCGCACTACCTCCACACAGTTCTCCCTATCCTGCTTGTTCGCCAACACCAAGATCGGAATCCCTGCTGCGTCCTCATGCTCCAGTACACTCTCCAAAACCCGCCTACACTCATCCAACCTCCCTGCCGTCACCCCACCGAGCCCTCCTCCAGGAGTAATCGGCGTCTGCTGCGCGAGCACCTCCTCCATCCCGCCAATACTACTCTTCCTCCTCCCTTCAAAATAACTCTGTACCCTACTTAGATCCGCATCCCCGCCCAGATCCGTACTGTCCACCACAAAAATTACCGCATGCGCGCTCTTATAGTAGCTCTGCCATAGTCTTCGTAGGCTCATCTGCCCGCCCACGTCCCAGATCTTGAGGTACATGTCTGACAAGGAGATCGTCGCGACGTTCTGGCCAACGGTGGGCACGGTATTGCCAGCTGTCGACGAGGGTTCGGCATCGCCGTCCGGGTGCAATGTGAAGAGTGCTTTGATCTGGGAGAGGAGAGTGGTTTTACCGGCGTTGTCGAGGCCAAGGAGAAGGATAGAGTATTCTGGGGTGACCGGTGTTAGCGTAAGGGTATCTTCCCAGCTCAAAGGAGGGAAGGAAAGGGTCGGTGGGATTCGTGCCTGGTTTGCTAGTCGCGTAGAGGTAGAGAGATCGAGCGAGGTGGTACATTTTCGTTAGGACACTTCTAGGAATTACGGTTTGAGGTCAGGTGCGCTCGGCCAGAAGTGTTGACTGGGAGCATTGTCTGGCTCGAGATAAACACTCAAATTCAAGCATTCTCAAATCCGACGTTGAAGTGATCTCACAGGTTGCAAATTGACCTCATACGCGCCTTTCGGACTCGGCATACGTCGTGTGAGACGAGGCTAACCAACCTTCTCATATTCGCGTTTCCTATGCCGCGGGACCGAAGAGGCTCTGCGGCAGATCAACATTGTGAACTTCGTTTGGCTACAAGCCAACGGTTATCATTATTTTGATTTTCAACCATCGTTAAGGGGTTCTTGGGAACATACTCCCAAGCCTATATACATCGGAAGCGCACGAAAGTGATGCTTGATCATGTCAGAGTGATTGTCCTCGCGTTACTGCTGGACGGTGAAAATGAAGCACACGTTAATGGCCATAACAACGGGCGGTGAGGGAAGGTTGAACCAGAAATTAAGTGAACGACCCTCTGGGTGCCGATTTTCTCTCGTTGAACTTTCTGTGGCTTCTGCTGCGAACGGGCTGATAAGGACTTCCTTGATCACAAGAGATTGAATCCCATGGAGCATCGCCTCCTTCCTTCTCTTTCTCTTTTCGTTGATCTAATGAGGCTCTCGTCGCAAGCTTTTCCTAAAACCTGGTTGCAGCCTTAAAGATGGATCTCGGCAATCCTGGACTACGTCTCTTGCATCCTCATGCAACCAAGTAGGCGCAAGCTCTACACCTTGCCGACTGAAGTCCGACTCACGACTGCCACAGTTAGCCTTGAGGCTCTTTGACAACGAAAAGTCGGGCAAAGGGAGACTAGAGGTTCCGGACTTCGACATGAGCCAGATACCGTCGCTTCAAACTGAATCCTGTTGGTCACGCGAATGTGATATGTTCAAGAATCTCCCATACCATCACTGTGTGAGGCTACTCCGAGCTAAAGTGTCTGACACACCCAGTATGCCAAAGAATCGCCACAATAGGTGATGCATTGACGCCAGTGCGAGTGAACGATGACTACTTGGCCGTTAGCAGATGAAAAGCTTTCTCCGCATCCTAATCTGCATTCAAGTAACGAACGAATCATCGTTAGCGGTGTGCAATGGGACATTACTGTCCCTGCCGACATCATCGCTATTTTGAAGCTATGCTATTGGCTTCTTAAGAACAGCGATCCTAACAGTGCTTCCTGTACAGCTTGCCAACGTCACCAGCAATCCAATTGATGACGATGTGTTCAGTTTACAAGAACAAGCGAGACTATTTGGTATCACGAATAATCGCACCGAGGAAAGTTGTCTATCCCACATGCTCGGATCGGGCGCAAATTTCGCCAAAGTCCACACAATCTTATTATGAACAAAGAGCAAGCGCGCTGACATCTGAAATGTGGTCAGATATCTATTAAGGCGTTACAAAGCGCCATTCTCACCTCCAACAAGGAGGTCCGCGCAATGTCCAACAGCACCAATACTCTTTTGAGGTCTTGCTCCAATATGGTACACTACCCAGTAACTGCCTGGCCTCTCACCCTGCAATTTTGCTCGCTGGAAAATCGCCATCGCCTTCGAGTGAATATTACGCCCTGACAGCGAGACTCACGCCCGAATCACCCGCGGATGCCGAACTGCCGCATCCACAAGGCCCTACAGTGCGCTTCCTCGTCGCCGAACTGACCGGAGTTGAAGACCAATCACACACCTTTGTTGTGGAAACAATCATTGCAGTCCCCGAGTCTCAGAATGTACCACAACTTCTAAATATCGAAGAACAACACTAGCTAGGCGTGAACGACTGGATGACCGGCCCAGGCCGTCCAGGCCGACCGGGCCAAAGGCTGAAGCCTGGCCAGCCGGCCTCTTGGGACCACTGGCCTGAAAGAGGTCTGGTGGGTCATCTGGAAAGGCCAAGAAGACGCAGTTTATGGTGATGAACAGCTCTTGTTGGAACCCCTCAAGGTAGGCGGCTTGCCGAGTGAGCAGGAGACCGGTTGCGTAATCTTGTATCCGAAAGATCTGGTGCCTTGTACTTCACAGAACGAATGGGATGACGACCATAGAACGTATTGGGAGATGCTAGGATACCTGGCAACAACGAGCTGAGGAGAAGAAAATGCGGAGCTGGATAAGGCTGCGATAGAATGAATTGCAGATCTTCTGGACCTTCCAGAGCAAACGCCTCCTTGTAACATTCGACGGCGGAGAGGTGCTTTGACAATGCTAACAAGTTAAATTTCGACGTATCCACCCACTCAGAAATCTGGACATTCCATGTTCTCCGCAACCGGGGATATGGTCCCTTGCGGTTTGTGGTGGCTTGCTTGTCAACACAACTTGCATGAATTCGCCGCGCGTAGACTATTAGGTTTTTTGTTCCTCTCAATTCCCAATTGGGCTCGGCCTGAAGGTCGCAACCTGGGCTTGGCATGAGGTCCTCAATAATTGGCTACTACTGGCATCGAAATACATCGCTATGGCTGAGCACTTGCGAGCTGATGAGAGCGGTTGACCCTTCGGTTTGCCGCCAGTGTTAGACTTTCGCCAACTGCGGTGATGAGAGCTCTTGAGACGTGACAAGAATCTTGCACGCATATTGATGACTCACAGATGATCGCCGAAGGCCCGAACAGTCATCTGAGGATCAACGCTGCCCCAATAATAGTTCCACGCCATCGTACTTCAATACAGATGAGAGGGGTATATTACATCGTACCAAATGCATCATTGCGTGATGCAAGGCGATGTAGTCAACTCACGGAATCTCTGTCAACATGGCTGCCACAATAAACGTCTCCTGCCAGCAGACACGATTCAACCTAGATGATGGCGTGCCTTTTCAGGGAGTAGGTGCTCTAGCCGCAATATGATATTGTTCAATCACTGACAGTGTACTGGTTTTGGGTAGCTCGATATTAAGGACCTCAGCATCAGCATTGCTGCATCGGCAGAACCGAGCTCAGGAGCTCCTACACCAGAGCGAAAATCAAAAGCAAAGGCGAAAGCCAGAGGGTCTGACATCCTGTCTGGTGCTGAATTGAAGTTGAAGACTGGAGTCCGCTACGGACTCATCGGAAAGAATGGAACAGGGAAGTCTAGTAAGCGAATCCCGTAGAATGAAGAGGTACAGCCGTGCCACTGGTCAGTTGGGATCTACTGAAAATGCGCTTGTTGACAATGCTTATGATTCAGCGATCCTCAGAGCAATTGCGGACAAGCTGATTCCTGGCATCGCACCTGCAACGAGGATATCAATGCTTCAACAAACAACATTCCAGGAACAAGAACAAGTCTTGCTGGATCTTTCAAGTCTTGCAGTCGATAAATCCCTAGAGAAATCGTCCCAGCAGAGTGCCCTCCAATATGTGATTGAAAGCGACGCTTACAGGAATAACTACCTACGAGAAGTTGCAGGTCTGATCCTGAGACCCTCCTTCACTCATACACACTAAACTGAGAATGCTAATTACTGTTAGCCTTGTCCAAAAGCTTCGAGGATCCCACGAACCATAGCGCTCCTGTGCAGGCTCTTCGTCAAGTTCGTTACGAGAGAATGAAGAAGCAGCTTTTTGAGGTTGAGAAGAACGCGAGACTTCGAAGCGGTGCACGAGGAGCCCATGCTAGAGCTGAGCTCATTGCATTTGAAGCCCACGTCGCTCAGGCGAAAGAATTGTGAGAAACCCGCTGGCCCTACTCTGGTTTAGCCCTTACCCCGTTTCACAGAGTGACCACCCCCGTCCCATACCAGTGAAACGCCATACGGACTAACGATGTGCTATGTAGGGTGAACCAAAAAGAGGAGGAGATGGATGCATCGGAGATGGAAAAAGATCACCAATCTGCAGTTGAGCTCTGGAATGATCTCCAATCCCAAAGCGATCGCGTAGGTCCCACTTGAACTCCACTGCTTTACTTCCACATCTCACCCTGCTAGTTTGAGATTTCCGGCCTCGAACGCAGAGCTCACACCATTCTCAAGGGTCTTGGGTTTAAAGAAGCTACAACCATCCACAAGAGCTACAATTCCTTGTCCGGTGGTTGGCGCATGCGGTGCCATCTTGCCTCTGTGCTTCATCAAAGCCAAAGCACGGACATCATGATTCTCGACGAACCGACCAATTTCCTTGACTTGCTGGGCATTGTCTGGCTCCAACGCTACCTCACTGAGCTCAACACTTCCGCCGCCATTCTTATAGTCTCGCACGACCGCGATTTCGTCGACAATGTTTGCGAAGAAACGATAATCTTGCGTGATCAGAAATTGACTTATTTCCGCGGGAATCTATCAGCATATACCGCCGACTTCGAATCCAAGAAGCTTAACCTCACTGCCATGAAGGAAGCCCAAGACCGTCAGATAAAGCATATGAAGAAAACGATTGCCGAGAACGTCAAAGAAGGAAACAAATCCGGCGATGACAATAAGCTCCGCATGGCTAAATCAAGGCAAAAAAAGGTAGACGAAAGGATGGGCTTACAAGTTAGTGCCACCGGAAGCCGCTTCAAGCTCAACCGCGATAGGGCCGGCTTTCAGAATACACTCCGTGCTGAGATTGAAGTACCTACCGATGAGAAGAACGTTTCCATGGTATTCCCCAGGGCACAGGAGCTTCCCTTCCCTGGCTCATTAGTGTCATTGGAAAAGGCAACTTTCCAATACGGTGGTAAGGCTAAGCCGAAAGGTCCAGTAGTCGCTGTCCTGCAAGATGTTGACCTTGTCGTTCACATGGGTGACCGGGTAGGCATTGTCGGTCTCAACGGCAGCGGGAAGACAACTCTCATCAATTTACTTACAGGTGTCGCAAAACCAACCCAGGGAATTGCCTCGAGACACCCACGTCTGCAACTCGGCTACTATTCTCAGCTTGCTGTGGAGGATCTTCAAGAATCTGGCGTTGCAGACCGAAGTCTAACGGCACTTTCAATGCTTCTGAATGACGCTGAAGGAGCGTGGTCTGAACCTGAAGCGCGCGCACTCCTCGGTTCACTCGGACTTCCCGGCCGAACTGCCTCAGATGTGCCAATTCGCAATTTGTCTGGTGGTCAACTCGTCCGGCTAGCATTGTCACGGATCATCCGGAAGAGCCCTCATTTACTTGTCCTTGATGAGATCTCGACACATTTAGACTTCTACACAGTCTCTGCATTGATTGAAGCTCTGGACGATTTTGAGGGCGCTGTCGTGTTAGTGAGTCACGACCGTTTTCTCATCAGGTGTGTGGTGCAAGGTGAATCGCAAACGGAGGAGGATCGTGGAGATTCTGAAATGCAGGACATGGATGAGACGAGGCGGGTTGTCTATTCCTTGAAGGGCGGACAATTGCATGACCTGGCAGGTGGAGTGAAGGAATTTGAGGCGAGCTTGGAAAAAAGGATTGACAAGATGCTGGCGG